>Ga0209185_1000192_pt1 | contig 89641 bp, 76 predicted proteins | sample SidtaG_2_FD_187425 | JGI IMG/M metagenome (GOLD analysis project Ga0209185, IMG submission 187425) | Marine algal microbial communities from Sidmouth, United Kingdom - Sidmouth_Asex2 metaG (SPAdes) (version 2) | ecosystem: Host-associated > Algae > Red algae > Unclassified | place: Sidmouth... | reverse complement strand
CGAACGGTAGTATAATGGCAATAAAAGGCTAATTATTTGGATTAACGGTTAGATGATGGGTAGCATAGCGAGATATGCAAGATTTCCAAAATCTGGTATATCTGTGTGCAGAAGACTAGACCTGTCAAATCTTAATTCATGCCTTATGAGATATGTTCAGCTTCACTGATTTGTAGTGTGTCGCTTAGCGAGACCTGCCAGGTTTTAGCTACCTGTTAGGTCTGAGTGTTTGCTTGGTAGATCAGACACGAAGGAACTCACTGATATATATCGCTTTTGCATTTAAACTAAATTCTCTATTGATACATTGCCACCTTTGGTATTGGTGAGATGATTTTTAGTTTAAGGGCTAAGTATGGTAGATTTGATAAATCTATGTTTAGCAGATTGTGTGTTCTATCGAGATATATTATGTATTCTTGAAACCTGTCAGATCTATGTTATGCAGCATAGCGAGATATGCAAGATTTCCAAAATCTGGCATATCTGTGTATAGAAGATTAGATCTGTCAAATCTTAATTCATACCTTATGTATTATGTTCAGCTTCACTGATTCGTAGTGTGTCGCTTAGCGAGACCTGCCAGGTTTTCGAAACCTGTTAGGTCTGAGGGTTTGCTTGATAGATCTGACATGAAGGAACTCACAGATATATCGCATTTGTATTTAAACTAAATTCCCTTTTGATACATTGCCACCTTTGGTATTGGTGAGATGATTTTTAGTTTAAGGGCTAAGAATAGTAGATTTAATAAATCTGATTTTACAGATTGTGTGTTCTATCGAGATATATTATGTTTTCTTGAAACCTGTCAGATCTGTGTTATGCAGCATAGCGAGATATGCAAGATTTCCAAAATCTGGTATATCTGTGTACAGACAAAGAAACAGAAATCAAGCCCCCATGGCGAGGCACTATCTCACCCCCACCAACCGCTTATAATCCTCATCCGTATCCACATCAAAACCAGCCGCCTCACATTCGATAAATGCAGTCTCATCTATATGCTTAGCTATGATACTTTTAGCACCTGAGGTAGCACTTAGGGAAAGCAGATCTGAGAAGACAGCCTTGGTAAATAGGGTAGGAGCACCATAGCTGTTGTTGTATTGTGTAGTAATAATGGTAGATTGATTATGGGCAGCTAGCCTGAGGATATTTTGGTAATGGGATAATGGTATGAGGGGCTGATCGCTGAGCATAACGAGGACTGCATCAGGATCGTGTAGAGAGATAATATGCTCGATGGCCACAGATAACGACTTGCCCATACCTTCCTTATGATGTGGATTATGGATGTATTCTATGTCTAATAAATCTAACTCATTGTGTATAGATGTGGTCAACGAACCGGTTACACAATATTTCTGACTTAATGATAGCTGTGAGCTAAGATTTGCGATGGCTCGGATTAGTGATTGGCCTTTGTATTGCAGTAGCTGCTTAGCATTGGTCATTCTGGATGAAGAACCTGCGGCGAGTATTATTCCTATTACATTCATGAGAGCGAATCGATCTTGTCTGTTAGTGCTGTGAGGGTGATTATTTTATAATCGGTCATTTTATATTTATCTATGACATCATCTAATAAGAAATCTCTTATGATAAGAACGCAATCTTTAGTTGTCCACTTTAGCTGAAGCAGTTGTTTTGTTAATTTGTCAAATCCTTCATTTTGTAATTCTAATTTTCCGATTTCGTCGATGATGATGCAACTAATATTTGGATTATTGTAATGCTCTATGACCCAATCAGCTGCTATACTGAAGCTTTCTTTTATAAAAGAAAATCTCCCTACTCGGATTGTTGTATTGTCTGGTTCCGCTTTCTCAAAATCTATATATGCCTTACTATTTATATCATACAACTGCCTTAACGTGTCGACCGTAGGTGATAAGAATCCTCCGATAGAATGACTTTGTGACACTGCTTCCATAAGTGTGGTGGTCTTGCCCGACTTTATAGCTTGAGATAAGATGTAGATCATGTTTTCTCGTTTGGAATTTCAGCATGGAGGCAATACATGAGACTTTTGAATACGAATTCTTTGATACCTTTAGATTTCTTCCAAGCGTATTTTACAATATAACGCATGTAAGGAATAAGTTCAAATACTTGATTGACTTGCGATGAAAGAAGATTATGCTTTCTCAGTAGAAATCGCTTTACCCAATGCGTCAAAATAGGCGATAATAAAATATACCAAATTGCAATAATCAGAAGTGTCCTCGAAAATATGTAGATCGCATGTGTAAAGTTATTGTATTCATTATCTGCCAAGTATAATACTATAATGATGAGACTTGCAAGTAATATTGTGGTAGCAACTAATCTCAGATTCTTTTTATTGCTTTTGTTAGGGCGGCTTAAGTTATCCGTATTAGCTGTTATTTGATATTCGGTAATATCTTTTACTGAAGATATCTTTTTAGTAAGCTGATGTAATTTACAACCTAATAGAATGCCTCCGATAAGATGGATGGAGACATAAGCAGAGATCAACGCAATCGAAGAATCATAAGGAAGTATAAATCCAAGATGCTTAGCGATCCAATTACCCAATACATCCACAGCATCCCAGATAGAATATCCGAATAGTACCGTCAGCGAAAGTATCTTCTGTAACGCAGACTCTACCAAGCCAAGTACCGTCAAAAGACTAACAGTAATTATGTTAATACCTATTGTGCCATATAATATAAATGCGAGCATTGCCTGAAAACTAACGGCAAAGTATGCACTTATCATCGAGTGAGGACTTACGAGCATTTTTACAATTAATACAATGATAAGTGACTGACTTAGGTGCTTCCAGATATTATCTGAGTAATAACATATTAGCGTAATAATTATCATAGCAAGACTTGCTACAATCAATCCAGTAAATGGAAACTTAAATGCATGCATGATGCCTCCAAGACCCGACTCACTTAATGCCCATAAAGCAGTCAGTCGATGAATAGCAATATTGTTATTTTGATTTAAAGAATTCAGATAGATTGTATTTGGGTCACTTGAGAATTAAATGGTAGAATTTGTATATCTTTAGACGGAACAAATATGATAAAATATTATGGCTACTTATGATATAAATGTAAATGGAAAATCTATTTCTGTAGATGTAGACAGTGATACGCCTTTACTTTGGGTGCTCAGAGATACCATCGGCTTAGTCGGTACTAAATATGGTTGTGGTATCGCTCAGTGTGGTGCTTGTACTGTGCATATCGATGGTGAGGCCTCGCGAGCATGTTCTGTACCTGTCTCATCTGTAGGTGATAAGAACGTTACTACTATCGAAGGTCTCTCAGAAGATGGGAATCATCCTCTACAGAAAGCATGGCGAGAACATGATGTACCACAATGCGGTTACTGTCAGGCTGGACAGATCATGACGGCTGCGGCATTGCTCAAGAATAACAGTAGACCATCTGACACAGATATAGATGATGCGATGTATGGAAATATATGTCGATGCGGAACGTACACACGTATCCGTAAGGCAATCAAGACAGCTGCTAAGTTATAATCATAATCAAAGAAAAAATGACAATCAATAATCATAATAATTCGAGAAGAGATTTTCTTAAAAAATCTGCAATTGCAGGAGGCGGCCTTGTAATAGGTTTTAATTATATCGGCTGTAAGGCTGATACTGCTCCCATAGAGGTCATGCGAGCATTCCCAAGTGAATGGATAGATTTTGATGCATTTATAAAAATAGGGGATACGGGGCTGGTAACTATAATGTCTCAGAATCCAGAGATCGGTCAGAATGTAAAAACTTCTATGCCGATGATTGTCGCTGAAGAACTCGATGTCGCATGGAAGGATGTCATCGTAGAGCAAGCACCACTTAATGAAGAGTGGTATCCAAGGCAAGTTGCAGGTGGGAGTCAGTCTATCCGACAGTCATGGGAGATACTCAGAACCGCTGGGGCAAAAGTGAGAAGAATTCTATTAGATGCTGCGGCCGCAGAGTGGGAGTCAGATGTGGCTGAGCTATCTGTATCTGAAGGTGTAATCAGTCACATAGACGGACGTACAATAGAGTATGGAGCGATAGCTTCTGCAGCAGCACAATTACAATTGCCAGAAGAAGTAGAACTTAAAGATCCTACGGAATTTAAAATAATAGGATCCAGTCGTACTAATGTAGATATGGAAGGTATCATTACTGGTGAGTCATTATTTGGTATAGACTACATACGTGACGGTATGGTGTATGCGTCTATGAAAAGACCACCGGCTTTTGGTCAAGAATTAGTTGCAGTAGATGTGGAGGCTGCTAAGTCAGTAAATGGCGTCTTCGATGTTATACAGATAGAAAATAAGGTAGCCGTAGTAGCAACTTCTACATGGGCGGCAATTAAAGCTAAAAGATTATTAGTCGCTGAATGGAGGCAGGTAGTGCCTGCAGAAGATACGACCTATCATACTCGTGTCCTCATGGAGCATCTGGATAAGAAAGCTGATGAGCCAAGGAGAGTAGAAGGTGATATCGATAAAGCACTTGCTGAAGCTGATCAGATTATAGATAGAACTTATGAGGCCCCTTTCATGCCACATAATTGTCTCGAACCGATGAACTTTTTTGCTAATGTCACAGATGACAAAGTAGAAATGGTTGGTCCCATACAGACACCAAAGTGGACGGAAGATCGTATAGCAGAATTACTCGGTCGTGATAAAGAAGAGATTACGATTATGATGACGAGAATGGGGGGCGGATTTGGAAGGCGACTGTATGGAGATTTCGCATTAGAAGCGGCGGCGATTTCTGATAAGATAAGAAAACCTGTAAAGCTCACTTTTACAAGAGAGGATGATATGACGAGTGGTACTTATAGGCCTGCATCTGCATACAGATTTAGAGTCGGAATTAAGGATAATAAAATAACAGCCTATCATCTTACGGAGGCGTGTTACAATGGAATGATGTTCGGTACGATGCCAAGTAATTTTCCATGTGGCGCAATAGATAATTATCGTGTAGACAGTCATAAGATTGAAAGCAATGTAACCACTGGTGCATGGCGAGCACCTTATGCTAATTTTCTGGCATATGCTGAGCAAGCACTCTTAGATGAAGTGGCGGGTGTTATAGGAGTAGATCAAGTGCAGTTTAGGTTAGATCTATTAGAGAAAGCTAAAGCCATTACATTAGAAGAGCCATATAATTACGAAGCTGATAAATATATCGGTGTCATTAAGTTAGCCGCAGAGAAATCTGACTGGAAAAATAAGGGAGGCAGACATCTCGGTTTCTGTGCTTACTACTCACACAATACCTATGTTGCGGAAGTAGCCGAGGTAAAAATGATCGATAATGAACCGGTCATTCAGAAAATATATTGTGCTGTAGATTGTGGTATCGTCGTTAATCCTAAAGCAGCGCTTAATCAAATCGAAGGTGGTATCATAGATGGTATCGGTCATGCTATGTACGGCGACTTAAGTTTTGTAGATGGAAAACCGCAGGCTGATAATTTTCATAAATTTAGATTGATCAGAATGCCTGAAGTGCCGGAGATAGAAGTGCATTTTGTAAGGACATTAAATGACCCAACAGGCCTGGGTGAGCCGACACTTCCTCCAGCTGGCGGAGCAATCGCCAATGCTTTGTTTTCTGCGACTGGTAAGCGGTTCTACAAGCAACCTTTCAGCAAAGAGATAGAGTTGCTGGGTTAGTGTGCAAAAAAAATAAGGATAAATATGAAATTGAGAAATCTATTAATTACAGAAGATAACATTAAGGGTAAGGGCTGGTTGTATCACGGGATAGGATGGGGTTTATTTATGTTTTTTCTCATGGCCATAGTTGTACCTTATCTACAGGAAGGCTCAATAGAATGTAATAGATTGGTTAAGCAATTCATCATATGGATGTTAGGAGGCCTATTGGTCGGTATAATGACCAAGTATATTTTTTTAATTTTTGGGGATAAGAAAACTGATCATATAGGGCATTAATTAATATTATAGGCCTAAATTATCAATAAATTCTAAGTTCATAAATTTTGAATAATGTCATTTTTTCAGTCTATTATATAGGTTAATTGACATTGTATGATGGTAATTATTGTTATAGTTAATATTTTTGTTATATTCACTTTATACCTTGTATTTGCTTAATCTTTAAAACTACTCAATATGCTTAATGAAGAAGTACGTAAAATAATGACTACTAATCCTGTAGTGGCGGAGCCTAGCAATTCCATAAAAGACGTTACAGAATTAATGAAGAAAAATACCTTACAGCAGATTCCTGTAGTAAAATCTGGGAAGTTAGTAGGGCTTATTACATCTTATGATCTGTGGAATCATATACGTCAGAATTCTGAAGGAGATAATACATCTATTCAGGATGTCATGACTTCTAATGTTCTTACAATAAGACCAAAAGATAAGGTAGGAACTGCGGCAGAATTATTTATCGATAGAAGATTCAAAACACTTCCGGTGGTCAACTTAGACAATGACTTAAAGGGGGTAGTAACAGCCTTCGATGTCATCAAGCATGTCTTCAAAAAAGAATATCCTAATCCTATTCTCTATAAAGAAGAATTGGAATAATTATAGCGAATATTATTTATCAAAGGTATTCAGGATTGAGAGGATGCTATCTCTCCATTCTTTTTGTACGGTTATCATTTCTTTATCTGGAATTGAGAATCTTTTCTTAGAGTGATCGCCATTGCACTGACTATGATCATGTTGTAGACCTTCGATCTCTATCATATTAGTTTTGTATTGCTCTAATCTCAACTGTTGTCTCCTGTAGTCGGTGGTCGTGTTGTCTGATAATTTTACTTCTATTTTTTTTATGGCATCGAGCCCTTGTTTTTGTATCTCAAATGCTTCTCTAAGTTCTGCAGATACAGGAGGATGATCATGCTTACAAGCAAATGTAAATATAAAGCACAGTAGAGCTGATAGTGTAAAGTAGATTTTCATATTGTTTATTTCAATGCTGTTATAGTCTATTGGTTTTTCTGTTTTCTGTGCAAGTTACATCACATGACTCAATTCTCGTTAGAATAATTATGTATAGCAAAGTTAAGTATTTCTATGGCAGCTTTTCTCTCCTCGTATCCATATGAGATTATCTCATTGGGGCCCTTATAATTACTGAACCATGTTTCAATGATAACGGATACTCCCGGATATTGACTATATAATTCGCTCATATTTTTAATATTGCTGAATAGATCATTAATGGGGACTGCTATAAGTTTGTCATCTTGCTCTCCATTATCTAACAGTTTAAGCATGCCTATTATTCGACATGGTACGACTTCTTCTCTATTTAATTTCTGACCTAGCAAGATAACGTCTAAGGGGTCTCCGTCACCACCCATGTCTTTGGGTAATAAGGACTGCGGTATCATGCCGTAATTGCATGGGTAAGCAAGATAATTTATTACTCTTGGCTTGTCGTCTATGTATTGCAGTTGTAAGGTTTCATCGTCCTTGCTGACTTCCCATTTTTGATGAGTGCCTGCAGGGATTTCTACGATTACATTTATAGTACTATCAGCATTATAGGGCTCATACTCAGAGATATATTTTTTGCCAGATACTTTTTCAATCTTATGTGTCGAAGATTCCCTCGGTGTTTTATTTACATTCTTGCATGATACGATTAAAGTAATACAAATCATTAAAAAGACGTACACTCCCTTTAGCTTAATCATCTAATTCAAAGATTTATTATAGTACAACTTCAGTTCTTTGGAGCTTACGTTATTTTTAAATTTCATAAAAGTCATTAGATTAATGAAATTTACTTTTAGGTAAGAATTGTTTTTATATTTTCTTGCTGAGACGATTGCGGGATCTTTGATTATTGTCATAGATTCATTCTTATTACGAAGCCTTTTTATCATATCGAAATCTTCCATAATCTCGCAGTCTTCATCATAACCATTGTATTTTTCAAATAAATCTCTTGTAAAGAATTGGCATTGATCACCACCTCCAGCAAACATTCCATCAAAACGTGTAAAGAATGAATTGATCTTAAGCAGCCATGATGAGCTATCAAATTTGTAAGCAAAGAAGCCAACTTTATAACCCTGATTTATAGCGTTGCTGATATGACTTTGGAATTGAGATGGAGGAACGACATCTGCATGTAAGAATAGTAAGCAATCACCCTTACCGGCACGAGCACCTATATTCATCTGAATACTTCTACATGCATAATCAGACTTTATATAGTGGATATCGTGTTGGAGACATATCTCAATAGAATTATCTTTAGATCGAACACTATCGACGACGTAGACATTAGTATCTAATGATATGTTGTCCTTAAGGTAAGGGATGATTTTGATAAGATTTTCCCTTTCGTTCAATGTTGGGATAATAATATCTAACTTCATCTTTCTAATCACATTATAATATTTAAATAAGTATTTGATGCCAAAAGTAATATTAGTTTTAATAATCCTCCTTACGACAGGGATGTATTCTGTCGATGCTCAATCTTCTCACTCACAAGATTATAATAAAGTATCTGAAGCGCTTCTTAATGCTATCAAGAATGGAGAAGATACGGAACCGTTTACGGATGTATTAGAATCTTCAGGTTTAGATGACTTAGAGATGCAACTCAGTAATGATAAAGAGAAATTGGCTTTCTGGCTTAATATCTATAACAGTTATATTATTATGGTCTTACAGGATCATCCTGAATACTATGAGGATAGAAAGAAGTTCTTCAAAGCGCCTTATATCTTTATTGGAGGAGATTCTATATCTTTTGCAAAAATAGAACATGGCATTATCAGACGATCGCAATGGGATTTAGGCCTTGGCCTAATACCTAAGCCCTTCCCGGGTAAGTGGGAGCGTAAGCTGAGAGTGGATGACAAAGAGTATAGAATTCACTTTGCTCTCAATTGTGGCGCAAAAGCTTGTCCGCCAGTTACAGTTTATGATCCTATAAATTTGGAAAAGCAATTGGCTTATATGACAGAAGCTTATCTCAAAAATAATACGACTTATGACAAAGCTAATAATGAGGTAACGACTACGCCACTTTTTTCATGGTTCCGAGGAGACTTCGGATGTAAGAAAGGCGTAAAGAAGATATTGGCAGAGCAGGGTTTAGTGCCATCTAAGAAAGTTGGCCTTAATTTTAAAGGATATGACTGGACTTTAGATATCGATAATTTTGTGGAGACGCCTTATGGGAGGTGATGTGTGTACATTAAATGTGTAGCATAATAGCCACGAATGCATGTATGAGATAGGCATGTGTGTCATGTACGGTTATGCCACGAATGCACGAATGAGAAGGGCATGAGTGTCGTGTACAATTATGCCACGAATGCACGAATGGGATAGGCATGTGTGTCGTGTACTGTTATGCCGCGAAAGCACGAATTCGATAGGCATGTGTGTCGTGTACGGTTATGCCACGAATTCACGAATAAGATTGGCATGTGTATCGTGTACGCTGATGTCACGAATGCACGAATGCACGAATTAGGAAAGTGATTTGTTATGTGTATTTCTTTATGTAGCCAATATGATAACACGTAAGATGTACCTCTGAGTTTTGGAGCTTTATGAATATTTCTTTATTTTAAATCTATGAAGTAGGTAATTGATTTTTTAGAAAATAAAATATGAACGGATTATTATACAGAGAAGCCAGCTATAAAATAATCGGTGTTTGCATGGAGGTTCATAATCAATTAGGTGCTGGCTTTTCGGAAATAGTTTATAAGGATGCCTTAGAACTTGAATTTAGAAGAGCTGAAATTCAATATGAAAGAGAAAAAGAATACTTGGTCAGGTATAAAAACGTAATTCTTCCTCATAAATTCTATGCAGATTTTGTGATGTTAGATTGTATTATTTTAGAAGTTAAAGGTGTATCAGCATTAGCTAAAGAATTTACGGCGCAATGCATAAATTACTTAAAGGTTTCAGATAACAAACTTGCTCTATTAGTAAATTTTGGTGAGATTAAATTGAATTATAAAAGGATAGTCTTATAGTGTATTAAATTTGAAACAAAAAGTCCCTCAGTATAACTAAAGTCGTTTTGGAATACTTATTTTCTGATACAAATGATTCGTGCATTCGTGGCAATTACTTATAAGGTGCTTATATCTAAGAATACTTGGTCTGGTATAAAAACGTAATTCTTCCTCATAAATTCTATGCAGATTTTGTCATGTTAGATTGTATTATTTTAGAAGTTAAAGGTGTATCAGCATTAGCTAAAGAATTTACGGCGCAATGCATAAATTACTTAAAGGTTTCAAATAACAAACTTGCACTATTAGTAAATTTTGGTGAGATTAAATTGAATTATAAAAGGATAGTCTTATAGTGTAATGAATAGGAAACAAAAAGTCCCTCAGTATAATTAAAATCGTTTTGATATACTTGTTTTCTGATACATATGATTCGTGCATTCGTGGCAATTACTTATGAGGCACTTATGTCTAAGAATACTTGATCAAGTATAAAAATGTAATTCTTCCTAATAAATTCTATGCAGATTTTGTCATGTTAGATTGTATTATTTTAGAAGTTAAAGGTGTATCAGCATTAGCTAAAGAATTTACGGCGCAATGCATAAATTACTTAAAGATTTCAGATAACAAACTTGCTATATTAGTAAATTTTGGTGAGATTAAATTGAATTATAACAGGATAGTCTCATAGTGTATTGAATTTGAAACAAAAAGTCCCTCAGTATAATTAAAGTCGTTTTGGTATACTTGTTTTCTGATACATATGATTCGTGCATTCGTGGCAATTACTTATAAGGCACTTATGTCTAAGAATACTTGATCAAGTATAAAAATGTAATTCTTCCTCATAAATTCTATGCAGATTTTGTCATGTTAGATTGTATTATTTTAGAAGTTAAAGGTGTATCAGCATTAGCTAAAGAATTTACGGCGCAATGCATAAATTACTTAAAGATTTCAGATAACAAACTTGCTATATTAGTAAATTTTGGTGAGATTAAATTGAATTATAACAGGATAGTCTCATAGTGTATTGAATTTGAAACAAAAAGTCCCTCAGTATAATTAAAGTCGTTTTGGTATACTTGTTTTCTGATACATATGATTCGTGCATTCGTGGCAATTACTTATAAGGCACTTATGTCTTAAAAAGCTTCATTAGCAGTAAGATAAATATTCAGCTTATCTCCATACGCGACATCTAATCTGAATCTTGTCTTCTCTTTCTTATCGACTTCATATCGTAGACCGATACCATAGCTCAGCCTTGCGCTTTGATCAGCAAGTTTAGAAATGGATTCTGGAATTAATGATGAACTTATAAATGTAGCGCCTTTAATTTTTCTCCAGATCGGAAATCTCAATTCGGATTGTAGGTTAACGATATCATAATTGATATAACGCCTATCGCTGTAACCTCTTGCTATAGCTGGTGTGCTTATGTATGGCATGTCAAAGAATGGCGTATCACCACTTGCTGTAGCACTGTATAACTGTGATGCGATCACTAAGTCATTCTTGATAGGAATAAAATATCTGATGTCAACACTATACTTCCAATAATCAAAATCTGAAAGTAAAAAGTCGAGACTCTTCTCATATCGTATCTCTGCGTACAGGCCCTTAGAGGTAGAGAAGACATTATCTCTATTGTCATAAAAAGCATTAAGGAGAATGTTGAATTTCTGACCTCCTTCATATCCGATCGGTTGTTCGTTAAATAGTTTGCCAGTAGAATCTATGCTTGTAATATCAAAGTTGTCATACTTAAATCCACCTCCTATAAAGACATTTTCTATATCTGATCTAGAGTAATTAAAATCTACTCTTGGGAATAAGACATCATAATTTTCGAGATCTAACTCTGCAGAGTTATTACCGATGCCATAGAAGTTGTAGAAATATTTGTAGAAGCCGATTTCTCCCTTATATCTTATTTTATTTTCGTTCTTATAGATCTCATATGGGATATAGAATAAGACCTGATTCTTAAGGGTATAAGCAGCGCTGTATATGACTTGTGAAGGTCGGCTTGCTGCAGTTTCTCCTGATAGTCTGAATGTGGTAATGCCAGTCACTCCAAAAGCCAATCCCGTCTCTGGTAGAAAAAATATGAAGGGTAGGATAGTGTTCTTGATCTTCTGGGAGTCCATTTCTGCTTCTTGATTCTTATCGACATCTTGTGCAATGCAGTTATGATAAGTAGATGCACCTAATATGAGAGTCATTATAAATGTAATCGAAGCTGATTTCATAACTCTAAGCTATAGAAAAAAGATGGATAGCGCTTTGTCTTAGATGTTATCCTATTAAAAAAAAGAGGCTTATACTTAGTCAGTAAAAGCCTCTTGAGATAATATTATCTTTTTTTAGTACAGTCTAATATCTTCTTCCTCTCTTGCCTCCACCTCTATGACCTCCACTACTTTTTTTACGATTAGCAAAAAACTCTTGCTTACGTCTTTGCTTTTCTTTGTTCCATTCTTTTTTCTCGGCAGCAGTCATAGGCTTATCTGTCTGCGGGAATGGATTCTTTTCTACGATTTTTAATTTCTGCTTGATTAGTTTTTCTACGTCTTTGACATAGATATTTTCTTCGGGCTCACATATCGATATGGCGATGCCTTCTTCTCCTGCACGACCAGATCTACCGATACGGTGTACATAAGTTTCTGGTTCGTTAGGCACATCATAGTTGATGACGTATTTTAGTTTATCGATATCGATTCCTCTTGCTGCGATATCTGTTGCAACTAATACTCTGACTTTGCCTTCTTTAAATTCTTTTAAAGCTTTCTGTCTTTGGTTCTGTGCTTTATCACCGTGTATTGCTGCAGATTTGATATTTACTTTTTTTAGATTTCTTGTGATTCTATCTGCACCATGCTTTGTTCTTGAGAACAGGAGTACCTGCTCTATGTCGTCGTTATCAAGAATATGATTAAGAAGATCTTTTTTCTTGTCTCTATTGGTATAGTATACATACTGCTGTACAGTCTCCGCTGCTGATGATACTGCAGCGACTTCTATCCTCTTAGGGTTAATTAAGATCTTATCTGATAGCGTAACTATATTGTCAGGCATTGTAGCTGAGAAGAAAAGCGATTGCCTTTTTGTAGGGAGTAATTTAAGTAGCTTTTTGATATCGTTGATAAATCCCATATCCAACATTCTATCAGCCTCATCAAGTACAAATAATTTTATTTGACTTAAGTCAATAAGACCTTGACTCTGTAAGTCTAATAATCTACCAGGAGTCGCTACGAGAATATTGATTCCTCTTCTGATCTGCTCCACTTGCCTTCCTTGTTTTACACCACCAAAGATGACAGCATGTTTGATATTTGTGTACTTGCTATAATCTTTGATATTCTCTTCTATCTGTATTGCGAGCTCTCTTGTAGGTGTGACGATGAGTGCTCTTAATTTTGGCTTATTGCCGCTATCTCCTTCTATCTTATGTATCAGCTGAATGATCGGAATCGCAAATGCAGCAGTCTTACCTGTACCTGTCTGTGCTGACCCTAATATGTCATGTCTGTCTAATACGAGTGGAATAGCTTGTGCCTGAATAGGCGTCGGCTCTGTATAATTCTTATCTTCTAACGCTCTTAATATTGGCTCTACAAGATCCAGTTCTCTAAATGTCATTATAATTCTGTTATGTAATTCTTTGTGTAATAAATAAGTGTGTTGCTCTTCTAATCTATCCGGGACGGACTCTGTAGGTGGGCAAAAATTTAATAACACAAAGGTATATAAAATTAATGACTGATGTTAAGTAGCTGTAAGTGAGTATTTTGTGAGAGGGCTTAGGGCATGTAGTGTCCTCATGTCAGCTTCCTACAACTCTGCATTTATTTTGACAACACTGTCTTTAGCATCACCATAAAGCATGTATGTATTGTCCTTATAGAAAAGTGGATTGCCGACGCCTGCATATCCTACTGCCATAGACCTTTTCATAACAATTACCTCCTTAGCATTCCATACTTCTAAGATAGGCATACCATATATGGGGCTTGCAGGGTCATCTTGTGCACCAGGATTTACGATATCATTAGCGCCGATTACGAGAACGACATCGGTATCTTTTAGGTCACTATTAATCTCATCCATTTCGAGAACGATATCATAAGATACATTAGCTTCTGCTAATAGCACATTCATATGACCTGGTAGTCTTCCAGCAACAGGATGTATACCAAATCTGACAAGTTTATTTTGCTTTTGCAATCGTTCTACCATTTCAAAAACTGGAAACTGTGCTTTAGCTACTGCCATACCATAGCCGGGTACGATAACAATAGATTTTGCATTATTCAATAGGTCTGCAACTTGGCTGTGATTCTTAGCATTCACTTCTCCAGTGACCTCTTTCATAGCGCCTGTAGGTGCTGCTCCGAATCCGCCAAAAATGACAGAAATAAAAGATCTATTCATCGCCTTACACATAATGATAGATAGGATAGCGCCTGAGCTACCGACAAGTGCTCCAGTAACGATAAGCAGATCATTACCCAACATAAATCCTGCCGCTGCTGCTGCCCAACCAGAATATGAATTAAGCATAGATACAACGACTGGCATATCGGCACCTCCAATGGCCATCACAAGCATGACACCTATAAATGACGCAATCGCTGTCATAATAATCAGGTAAGACATTCCACCAATTCCTGATGCATTCACAAAAAATATACAGAGTACAATACAACCTATCAATAGCAAAATATTAACGAGATGTCTTCCTGGGTAGACTAATGGCTTACTTCTGATCTTACCCTCTAATTTTCCCCAGGCGATAACAGAACCTGTAAAAGTTATAGCACCTATAAATACACCTATAAAGATCTCTACAAGATGTATAGAATGTGCAGCACCCACTAAGTCCTGTGTGTGTGGATCGAGATAAGATCCAAATCCTACAAGCACAGCAGCCAGCCCTACAAAACTGTGTAAGATAGCAACGAGCTGAGGCATAGAAGTCATCTCTACTTTTCTGGCTAATGCGATACCTATTACTGATGCTATTGCGATAGCGATGATAATATATATTTGGCCTTCGACACCTTCTCCTAAGACAGTAGATACGATGGCAATGATCATACCGACGATACCATATAGCACACCTCTACGTGCAGATTCTTGTGATGATAATCCACCCAGACTGAGTATAAAAAGTATACTTGCAAGAAGGTAGGAAGCGAGTTGTATTTGTGATGAGATCATAATTATTTTCTAAACATTTTGAGCATACGATGAGTCACAACGAATCCACCTACAATATTAATAGTAGCAACCAATATAGCTACAAAAGCAAGAATTGTCATTACGTTGTTAAGGTCGTCTCTGGTCTGAAGCAAGCCTCCTATTATTATGATACCACTTATCGCATTGGTTACTGCCATCAGTGGTGTATGAAGGCTATGAGAGACATTCCATATGACTTGCCATCCTATAAATACAGAAAGGACAAAGACAGTAAAGTGCTGCATAAAATCTGCAGGCGCTACCATGGCTATGAGATAAAGCAAAGCGGCAATAACACCTAAAGCGATCAGTGAACCTACGCCATTTGATTTTTTCTCTTCTTTGATAATAGGCAATGGTTGTGAAGCAGCTTTTTCTTGAGCTGGTGCTTTACTTACATTGAGTGGTTTCGGAGGCCAGTTGATTTCACCGTTGTAAGTGACCATAGCTCTGCTTACAACATCGTCATTCATGTTAATATTGAAATTTTCATTTTTACCCATGTCATCTAATAGGTGACATAGATTATTACCATAGAGTTGGCTGGCTTGCGATGGCAGTTGGTCTAATTTTCCTACTATGGTTACTCCATTATCTGTTGTGTAGATTTCATCCCTTTTAGTAAGAACACAATTGCCTCCAGAGGAAGCGGCAAGATCAACGATGACAGATCCAGATTTCATCTCTGCGACATGATCTGCAAGAATAAGTTTGGGTGCATCACGACCTGGTATCTGAGCAGTCGTTATTATAATGTCTACTTCTGCAGCAAGTTTTTTGAATAATGCCATTTCTGCATCAATAAAAGCTTGACTCATTACTTTAGAATATCCTGACGCCGTAGAGCCATCTTCCTCGATATCGACGGTAAGAAATTCTGCGCCCATACTCTGTATCTGTTCCGCTACTTCAGCTCTGGTATCGAAAGCTTTGACTATAGCTCCTAATGATCGGGCCGTTCCGATAGCAGCCAGACCTGCGACACCTGCTCCTATGACTAATATCTTTGCAGGATTTACTTTTCCGGCTGCAGTGATTTGACCATTGAGGAATTTGCCGTAGATATTAGCAGCTTCTATGACGGATCTATATCCTGCGATATTGGCCATAGATGATAGGACATCCATTTTTTGAGCTCGTGATATACGAGGGATGGCATCCATCGCTACGGCATTTATTTTGTTCTTTGCTAACTCTGATAATAAATCTTGATTCTGAGCAGGGTAGAGATAACTAAGCATAACTTGCCCTTCGTTCATCAAAGAAATTTCTTCTGTGGTTACAGGCTGTACTTTAAGTATGATATCACTTTGGGCATAAAGTTCTTCTGCAGAAGCTAATACAATTGCTCCTGCGTTTTCGTAGTCTTGATCACTAAAATTTGAAGATGTTCCTGCATCAGACTCAACAAGAACTTCGAAGCCTTGCTTAAGTAATCGTTTCACATTTTGAGGTGTAGCACCAACTCTTTTTTCTTGAGGTGTTTTTTCTTTTGGGATTCCTACTTTCTTCGCATTCATAAGATTACTTTCTCTATAATTACTCAAGTTAGTAATTCCTACATACTATTCTGATTGAAAATAGAAAAATAGTAATGACGCCTACACAATTAAGAGACTGAACGTCTACATTAGTGGAAAAATATTAATGTGAATATGAAACTGATTACAGCTTTGGACAGAGAGAAGTACAGCTTCCAAAATCTCCAAAAACGAAGAACCATAACATCACAAAATCCAAGTTTGAGAATGCAGAGATATGCTTTTGTCACGGTGTTTTAGCCGCTCCCTAAAAAGTTTATAAGCAGAGTTTGAGAATGGTTTCCTATCTGCCAATAGGTCAATAATAATGTTTGTGTCAATAAACAATTTTTATTTAGCCGTGCTTCTTTATCCTTGAGTTTCTTGTTTCCTTTTTCAAGTTAAAATCTTTAGGCAACTTTATTATGCCCTTTATAGAATCAAGTTCAGGGTCTCCTAATTCAGGATTTTCAGAAGTAATTTTTCTAAGTACGACTCAATAAATTTGAGATAAACTTTGATTGTTTCCTTTTGCATATCGTTTAGCTTTTTCTATTAATGACTTATTGATCGAGAGTGTCAAATTTAGTATTGATACGTGATATTTTATGTAAATAAACGTACTTTGTTTTGCATCTCAATTTTTCATTATCTGGCAGCTAACGTATCGGTGATATTTAAAAAAAATGATAAATAAATTTTGCTTATTATGCATCGCCGAATCCACAACTAGTTAGTTCTCTACATAAATACATAATAAAGAACCTATTATACTAAAATGCTCAATAGTGTGAATGAGAATGCTTTCATTTTTAATCTTATTTTAGTAAATAACTATCTTAGATTTATTTTTAAAATTTAAATTTTGTATACAGCTTTAATACTTAGAGTGATAATTTTACATCCTTTTTGACGATCATGGAATGTCTCCAATGTCAGCACTTTGGATATGCATATATCGATTGATACAAGAGATATCGATATAATATTACATCTTAATATGTCGATACTATTAGAGCTTATAGGTAAAAAGAAATACCGCATCAAGATACCGATGGAGGTATTAGAGAAGAGAAAATTCAACTTTAATTACATGACCAAGTACATCATCAATAGTCAGGGTAAAACTTATAATTACGTATACGATTTCTCGTGGATGACATTCAGCTCTAATGAGATTTGATAATAAGACATAAGCAATAGCACCATGCTACGCTACATTATTAGTAGTTTACTCCTCTATAGCAAATAACTTTATTAATGATATGAAAAACTTAGCGATTATAGGTGGCGGTCCGGCAGCTTTGATGCTTGCTGCGCAGATAGATACGGCGGTATATAAGGTGACTATATATGAGAAGAATAAGGCTGTAGGCCGTAAGTTCTTGGTAGCTGGCGATGGGGGTCTCAATCTTAGCTATAATGCATCGGTTCAGGACTTGGGTGATCAATTTTATCCGAGAGAGTTTATGTCTTCTGTGTTGGAAAAATTTGCAGCTGATGAGTTGATGGATTGGATGAATGCAATAGGCGTCCCGACATTTGTAGGGTCAAGTAGTCGCGTGTTTCCGGTTTTGGATATGAAGCCTATTGAGGTCCTGAATAAGATCGTCGATTACGTCATATCTAATAAAGTAGAATTTCAATATGGAATGACTTGGACTGGATGGAGTGAGGATGGTAACTTATGTTTTGATGGATCGGATGATGTGGTGTGTGATATTGCTGTTTTTGCTATGGGAGGAGCAAGCTGGAAGGTGACAGGATCTGATGGAAAATGGGGGAGTGCCTTCAGCGAGAGAGGTGTGCAGATATTGCCTTTCCGTGCAGCGAATTGTGCTTTCGGCGTAGAGTGGAAAAAGAACTTAATAGATGCTCATCGAGGTAAGCCGCTTAAGAATGTTGCAGTAGAATATGGCGGGTATATCTCTAAGGGTGAGCTGGTGATGACACAGTTTGGTATAGAGGGTAATGCAATGTATCCTCTGAGTCGTAGGATGCAAGATGCACTCCATGAAGAAGGTAGTATTGTCATTCTATTAGACCTTAAGCCGACGATGTCTGCAGATCAGATACTCACTAAATACAAGAAGTCTAAGCACCTGAAGGTGACAGATATTCTAAGCAGAGATATTAATCTTGATCGAGCTTCTATCGGCTTGCTTAAGCAGTTCTCTGATAGAGAGACATTTCTCAATCCAGAGTTGCTATCAGAATTGATCAAGTCAGTACCTATTGTTGTACATTCTGCTGATGATATAGATAAGGCGATATCTACTCTTGGCGGTATAGATTTATCTGAAGTCGATGGTGATTTTCAGCTTAAGAAAATGCCTAATAATTATGCTATTGGTGAGATGCTGGATTGGTATGCGCCTACAGGTGGATACCTTCTGCAAGGTTGCTTCAGTATGGGTTATGTGTTAGCAGATTATCTTAATTCTCAATAGACATCTTAATGTAAATTATAAAATAGTAAGTTGGAATATCTACCTACAGCATATGTTCTAAAATCTGGTAAGTCTATAAAAATTAGAGTTGCAGAAGCGACTGATGCACAAGACTTATTAAACTTAAAGAGAGACTACATCAAAGGTACGCAGACGATACCTATGTCAGTAGATGAGTATCATAATGATATGAATAAAGAGGCAAGTATTATTGCTGATTATTTCGCATCTTCTAACAGTATATTATTAGTGGCAGAATATGATAACGTGCTTATAGGTAATATAGATCTGACGGGAAGTAAGAGATCAATAATGTCACATACAGGAATGATCGGAATGGGCATAAAAGAAGAATGGAGAAATCAGGGTCTTGGTAGATTCTTAATCGAGTCCGTCATAGATTGGGCAATAAGTTATTCTGAGCTTAAGCTTATCTGGCTGGATGTATACGCAAGTAATGTATTGGGTGTCAATCTGTATAAGAATACGGGATTTAAAATAAGCGGAATTATTAAAGATTTCTTCAAACAAGAAAACGGCTACATCGATAAAATCCAAATGTATCAGTGCATACGATAGAAGCTATAGATGCTGTTCGTGTCAATGTATTAGGTATAAGGAGTATATAAAGTTTAGAAATTGCGTACACTATTTTTTTTCTCCGCTTAGGAGAAACATTTCTATTTACTTACTGTTAGATTTGTTGTGCTGAATAACCAGCATTTTCTACAAACACTGAATGTCTAAACTCCCTAAGCAGTATAAGTTTGTTGATCTATCAGATTATGGTAGGTCTATCGCTCGTTGGATCGCAAGTTCTTTAAGAAATACTGCGGTGACACCTATACATGTAACCTCTTGGTTTATAGTGTCGGGTCTGTTAGCCATTGCATGTATATTATTGAAATGGAATTTTGCTGCTGCATTTTTTTTGATTCTTAAGTCGATTTTGGATGCCGCCGATGGAGAGTTATCGAGGATTAAGAACATGCCGTCCTATATTGGTCGATACTATGATTCCATTGCAGATATTATCTTAAATTTCTTATTCTTATTTACATTCTGGACCTTAGGAGATGGATCTATCGTATGGATGTTAATGGCATTCGTTGGGATGCAGCTACAGGGTACTCTATACAATTACTATTATGTCATTCTCCGTAATAGTGTGAATGGTGATAAGACGAGTCGCATCTTTGAGAATATTACTCCTAAGGCCATGGAAGGGGAGGATCAGCGTACCGTTGATGTCTTTTACCATGTGTTTAACTTTCTGTACATCGCGTTCGATAAGACGATATACTATCTTGATATGAAAGCTATAAGTAGTGGACCTTTCCCTAAGTGGTTTATGACGAGCTTATCTATTTTTGGATTGGGATTCCAGTTATTGATTATGAGTGTGATGTTAGTATTGCACTTAGAAGAGTATATTATTCCATTCTTTATCTTTTACTCTATTCTGATATTTGTCTTTGTGGGTATAAGAAGATTTGCTATGAAGTAATTGTTACTTATGCAATTAATAGGACCTTCCAGTCAGCAGACTGGTTAGAAGTTGTAAGCATCAATTATTAGATTAGATACCCATCTCTGATACTCTTCGATGCGATAGTTGCGCCATCGTATATTTAATTCCATATCATGCTCTACGGTCTGCATAAAATTTCGAACAGGATTCTTCCGATTAAGGGCATTAGATAATTGCTTACGTACAGACTTATCCGAGAATTCATCTATGAAATCTCCCATCATAACCAGCTGATCGTCGGTACTGGGTTTTTCTATTTTCACATAGTCTTTTATTTTTCGCTCACGTTCTGCCTGTAGCTTTTCTTGAGCTGCAATCTCTTCTGGATCGTCTATAGAATTATCTATAGTCGTTATTGCTTTTGAGAATCTATGGATGTAGCAGGTATTGCCTTTTGCGATTTCTCTGGCTATGTTTTTTATTATTTCTGTGTGTAGGACGGACATTATTTATTTAGTATTCTATCAGCCACTTCTTGTGCATCGATACAGAATTTATCATCACCTTTTAATGACCACTCGCCAGTTTTATTTATGTAGAACTTAACTGTCTTCTCCACAACTGCGGAGTAGCCACCTAATAGCCTGACCATACTACCTACTTTCTCAAGATAATCGTCCATACTTAGTTCTCCGTTGATAACCATATTCCATAACCTGTTGATACGGACAGATCTTTCTTTATTGACTTTGCTCTTCTTTTTGTGAGCCATAAGATAAAGAGAAAGAGCTTTCGCTTCCGCAGATGGTTTTGGCAATTGTTTTTTCATGTTTTGTTTTTTTCCTTACACCCTTACACCCTTACACTCTGACTCCCTGACTCTTATCCCTTTACACCTTACACCCTTCCCTTTACACCATACAACTTCAGTCCCTTACATCTTTAATCCTTTACTCCCTTACACCGTTATACCCTTGCACCTTGCACCTTGCACCTTACACCTTGAACCTTCACTCACTTACACCTTCACTCCCTTATACCTTTACTCCTTTACACCCTTACACCGTTATACCCTTGCACCTTGCACCTTCACTCCCTTACTCCTTCACTCCCTTGCACCTTTAATCCTTTACACCCTTACACCCTTACACCTTACACCGTTATACCCTTACACCTTGCACCTTAAACCTTCACTCCCTTACTCCTTCACTCCCTTATACCTTTAATCCTTTAATCCTTTAATCCTTTACTCCCTTACACCGTTATACCCTTACACCTTGCACCTTACACCGATAAACCCTTACACCTTACACCCCTTTTACCTCGTATAATTAGGTGCCTCCTTCGTTATTGTGATATGATGTGGATGGCTTTCGTGTACACCTGCAGTAGTTATTTTGACGAGTTCTGCTTTCTGTAGTGATGTGATATTGCCTGCACCGACATAACCCATACCTGCTCTGAGTCCACCGATGTATTGTACCATAACTTCTGAGACGGTTCCTTTAAATGGGACACGGCCTTCGATACCTTCTGGGACTAATTTTTTTACATCATCTTCGACATCTTGAAAGTAACGATCCTTTGACCCTTTCTCCATAGCGCCGAGTGACCCCATCCCTCTGTATACTTTGAATTTTCTGCCTTGGAATAATATAGTCTCTCCAGGAGCTTCTTCTGTTCCGGCAAATAATGATCCTGCCATTATACAACTTGCGCCAGCGCAGAGAGCTTTAGCGATGTCACCAGTATATCTTATACCTCCATCGCCTATGATAGGAATGCCTGTGCCTCTCAGTCCTTCTGCCGCTCTCATAATAGCCGTCAGTTGTGGTACACCTACGCCAGCTACGATGCGTGTAGTACATATACTGCCTGGACCTACACCTACTTTAATACCGTCAGCACCTGCATCTGCAAGTGCTTTGGCTGCTTCTCCTGTAGCGACATTACCACCGATAATCTGTAGATCTGGGAATGCATCTTTGATTTCTCTTACCTTCTGTAGTACACCTGCTGAGTGTCCGTGAGCAGTATCTACTGCAATGACATCCACAGCTACGTTAACGAGTGCTTGTACACGTTCCATAGTATCAGCGGTGACACCGACGGCAGCACCTACGATAAGTCTTCCATGAGAATCTTTAGAAGAATTAGGATAGTCTTTGACTTTCATGATATCCTTATAGGTAATCAAGCCTACAAGCTTGTAGTCTTTATCTACAACAGGAAGTTTTTCTATTTTATGCTTTTGGAGAATATCTTGAGCTTCTTCTAATGTTGTCCCTTGTGGAGCCGTCACAAGATTATTTGATGTTAATAGGTCTTGTACAGACTTTTGTGTATCTGTCTCAAATCTAAGATCTCTATTAGTCAATATACCTGTGAGCTTATTGTCCTTATCTACGATAGGGATACCACCTATCTTATAAGTCCTCATAAGCTTAAGAGCGTCAGCGACAACAGCATTCTCTCTTAAGGTGACGGGGTCTATGATCATGCCGCTTTCAGATCTTTTGACCTTTCTGACATGCTCTGCCTGATTAGCTATACTCATATTTTTATGTATGAGACCTATGCCACCAGATCTCGCAAGTGCAATAGCTAAGCGATATTCTGTTACAGTATCCATAGCTGCGGATACTATAGGGATGTTTATTTCGAGACCTTGAGTAATTTTTGTTTTGACACTTACATCTCTGGGAAGTACCTCTGAATATGCAGGTACCATGAGAACGTCGTCAAAAGTAAGGGCTTCGGATATAATTCTGGGAGAGAAATTGTTTGATTCCATGCGTAAAATTATGTTATTTTTTTTTCTGATAATAATTTCACTTTGTGATTCTCCATTCTTTTTACATTTATAGTATGATAGAAGTCTATACTGATGCATATTTTATGAAAAAGGCCTACGAAGAGGCTATGGTTGCGGCGGAGGAAGGTGAGGTTCCTGTAGGAGCTATAATCGTATGTCAGAATCAGATAATAGCTAAGGCCCATAATCAGACAGAAGTTCTACTTGATGTGACGGCGCATGCTGAAGTCATAGCGATTACAGCTGCTTCTAATTATCTCGGAAGCAAGTTCTTAGAAGAATGTGTGATGTATGTGACATTAGAGCCCTGCGTGATGTGTGCAGGAGCGATTAAGTGGGCAAGAGTAGGGAGACTTGTCTATGCTGCATCAGACGACAGGCATGGATTTATGAATTATGGCAAGGAAGTCTTGCATCCGAGTACTAAGTTAGAGTACGGTGTTATGCATGATGAATGCTCGCAGATAGTTAAGCATTTCTTTAAGTCACGAAGGTAGCCTTGTATTGGCTTACTTAATACTGGTTTTATATTGATTGATTATTTTATTTTTTCTCTTCAGTATATCTTAATTACCTCCTATTTAGATTTTCTCAGTTAAACTATCGTTAAGGAACCAGTTAAAAACTCTTAATATTGCATTTCTGATTTAACCATCGACTATTTTTCTATTCTAATAGAGGTATCAAAAAATATATATCCATATGAAAAATATAATAATCTTTGTCGTCGCATCACTAAGTCTAAGTCTTACATCGTGTAGTAAGAAGCTAACTTATTTTTCTGAGAGATTACAGAAACAATATGATTGGTCAGAAAGTGAATTAGAACGTATACAGTTTTATGTATCTCAGGATATAAGATTGTACAAGAGTTCTTCCTCAGGTAATTCTAAAATCGAAGGAGGAAAAATAAAAGTAAAAGATAACTCCAGAGTTAATGAAGTCTTGATAAAGAGAGGTACACCAGGGACGCTTGTCTTTACACCTAATGAAAAAAGATTTGCAGTTAGCTTTGAGAATGATGACGGTAATTTTCTAATGTTTGGACCGAGTGATAAAAATAATGGACGCTATACACTACTCGCTAAAGACTGGAAGCGTAATAACGGTATTATCACATACGGCGGTACAGAATATAGGACAGGCTCCGAAAGCGCATTTGCAGCTTTGATGGTAGATATAAAAAAAGCAAAAAACTCGACAGTTAAAAGAAAAACTGCCAGAGGTAGAACAGTTAGGTAATCTAAGTGTAGGTAAGTCATATTAGTGACAGCTAGTATTGTTACTTTAGCGTCAGCTTTACTATAGTATACTAAAATGCTGTACTTTGGAATACCAAGCATAGTATTGTCACAAATAACTTAAATGCATATTCCAAATAGATATCATTTCTCATTAATAGGATTAATTAATTTTTTTTTCATTTGCTTTGGATTATCGCTGTCTTATAATGCAGTTTCTCAAGAAGATGTATTATATGAAGATAGCTTTATCGAGACAACATCAGATCAAGTTAGGTTCTCGATGTACTTGGATACAATAATAAAGTATAGGTATGTAGATATTGATATTGCCTCACAAGTCACCGATGTATGTGATAAAATGCTTAATGATGGCGTCGTCCTTCAGGATTCCGTTTTATTAGATTTTGCCATAGCGAGTATTTATCTCAAATATAATAAGCTTGATGCCGTAGGTGCTTATGAGTTAATCATTGAGAATGAGTACCTACTGAATAGTCAGAATGTTATGGCCGAGCAGGTCGGCAATTTTCTATATTTGAGAAGCTACACGTTATTGGTATTAGGCGACTTTGAAGCTGCGCAGATAGCTTTTTATAAAGGCATAGAGAAAGGTAAGGCTGTTAAGGATACGGCATCGGTAATACAGAGCTTGTACTCTCTCGGACAGTTATACACGGTTACGGAAGAATATGAGGAAGCCATTGAGTGCTTCGATAGGATAATCGAGTACGGGAAAACTAGTGAGATAGCTCCCTCTACACACGCATTAACTTACGTAGAATTAGGTAAAACTTACATAAGCATAGAAGATTATGAAAAAGCTTTAAAGTCATTAGACTACGCTTATATAATTATGGATAGCCTAAATATCGAAGTCCTTAAATCTGATGCCCTAGTGGAAATAGGAAATGTTTACTTAGCGCAAAAAGATGTAAATGCAGCTAATGAAATATATCTACAGATGAGAGAAGCGAAGAACGGACCTTTGGATCAAAACAATGTTGTCGTTTCTCGAAAGTTTCTAGCTAAGCTAAATAGATTAAAAAAACTGTATCCTCAAGCCTTAGAAATTTATAAAGAAATCATTAACGAAATGGATTTTACTAATTTAGATTATATGATTGAGACATATGCTGAAGTTAGTGAATTATGCTTTGAAATGAAAAACTATAAGTTAGCCTATGAATATCTAACAGCACATAACGAAGCGAAGGAAAAAAAGGACGATGACACCAAAAGGCAAAAGACTGCTTATCTAAAAATCAAGTACAATTCTGCCCAAAAGGAAAAGGAAAATTTGCAGCTTACAGCCACGGTATCTCAGAATAATGCAGAAAGAAAAACAATCTTCAGTTGGTTAGGACTTTCTACATTATTATTGTTGTTTCTTATTGGAGCTTTATATCAGAAAAGAAGATATAGTATAAGGCTAGAAGAGGATGTTCTTAAAAGAACGCTGAGTCTTGAGAAAAGTAATAATCTATTGAATATATCTATAGGAGAGCTTGATGAATTCAATAGAATTCTATCTCATGATCTTAAAGAACCGTTGCGAGGTATTGTCGGATTCAGTCAGCTAGCATGTAGAGATATTCATGATGAGGATAAAGTAAATCAATACTTAAAGTACGTATCTAAAAACGGACAGCAATTAGGTCAATTAATTGATGATGTCAGTGCTTATCGGAACGTTGATTCTATGAAGGTAGAAGAAAAAACCAATGTGAATATTGCAGCACTTTTTGAAGAAATTTCTAATGTTGTAATGCAAGAATTTCCTGATAAGGAAATTAAATTAGAGCTTACCGCGAATAATGATATTTATTGTTCTGCTAAACTTGTGAAAGCTGTTCTAAAACGCATCGTTGATAATGCTGCAAGATTTAATGATAATAAGCATGTTAAAGTTAAGGTAAATTACGAGATGAAAAATAGAGACCACGTTTTTCATATTGAGGATAATGGTATAGGAATAATTGAGAATTATCATACCCAAATATTCAAGATGTTCAAGCGATTAAATAACAGAGAATCATATTCAGGTTCAGGCTTAGGATTAAGCATAGCTCAGAAATTGATTAGGAAGTTGGATGGAGAAATCTCAATTGTCCGTTCTGAAAAGAATGTAGGTACAACATTCAAAGTTACCTTTGAAGCATAGCCAAAATTTAAATTTATATCTCTACGTATGATACCAACTATCTACTAATTCGTTGATATGGTAGTCGTTGTACTTGTCTATTATTTTCTTGCCATAAGTATCTGCCGTAGCACTGTCAGCATGCATGGATTGATGATCATGTAATCCATCTTCTTCCATCTCTGGCACCTCAAATATTTCATCTATATAAAGTGGAACAAGGTTTCTATGCTTTAGAATCTTAGAGTATACATGAAGATAGATTTCAGGGTCATAAGGCGGTTGCTCGGAGACATCTATTTTTTTGCCAAACTCATTGGCTATTATACAAGTGTCTTTCCATAGCATAAGCATTACTGACGGCTTAGCGCCAGACCATACCTTAGCATCTTCTGAGACTTGTCTTTCTCGTTCAGCTTCTATTGCTGCTCTTACTTTGGTGCTTGGTATAGGTACTACAACCTGACATAACTCTGAGGATAGGAAATTCTCCAAGTTATCATCCAGTTGCTTTTGCATTAATTCTATAAATCTATTGCCGACAAGAGGTGCTTCTATAAGTAATATGTTATCACTCGATCTATTAAAGTCGATCCATTCTCGTACGACATCCATCAACCATAATCCGGCGATAAGTTTCAGACCATTATGCACGGTGCCATCCCCCATGGGATAATATGAGCTGATATAGTCTGTCTCAAAAGCCTTGCGAGCGACATCCCATTGTATGATGTCTAAGTCCTTAGCTTTATTTTGAGCAATGGCTTTGAATGCATTGATGTATAAGCTTTTGCCGACTCCAGGCAGTCCAGAGAATATTACAATTTTGCTATCAGTCAATTCTGATAACTGATTATAAATAGGACTTGATTCAGGTATGATATTGAGGAATGACATCAGTGTATTATTGGAAAGAATCTTTAGATCTAAATTTTAATTTATCTTCATTATCGGTTAGATATTTTGCGACAAGATCTGACTTCAGATTGATACTATTTTCTAATTCAATAATCTCTGCATCATTCGTTTCAGTATTATAGATGGCATAAGTACAATCACCAGTTTTTTGGGCACACAGTTCGCCTGGGTTAACCACTAAAGTATTATTAACGACTTCTTTCTTTTGTAAGTGATTATGACCATAGAATATGGCATCATATAATCCCGATTGCGCCATCGGTGCAGCAAGATCATTGTAGTGACTTATGAATATTAATCTATTTTCGATCTCTAAAAAATCATAAGTATTGAGGCTGACTTCCAAGTTGCTGTCTTCTCGATATGATGCTCTCATAATATCAACTTTCTCTCCATCATTATTACCCCAAATCATATAAGTAGGTATTTCTTGTACAGCAAGAATCTTAGCAATACCAGCATTCATCAGGTCACCGAGACACAGAATTTTCTCTACTCCTTTGGTATTCATATCCTCTAAGCTTAAGATAAGATTATGAAAATTTTCATGAATGTCTGATATGATAGCTACAAGCATATTTATATAATATTTATAGATCGTATTATTAACTAATTTACACCCTCACACCCTCACACCCTCACACCTTAATACCCCTACTTCTTTAGTCCTTTAATCCTTTATTCCCTCACACCCTTTATTCCTTTTCTCCTTACACCCTTACACCTCACTCCTTCACACCTTACACCCTTAGACCCTTACACCTTACTCCTTCACACCTTACACCCTTACACCTTTAAACCTTTATGCCTTTATACCTTTACACCTTTATACCTTTATACCATTACACCCCTACACCTTACACCATCACACCTTACACCGTCACACCTTACACCGTTACACCGTTACACCGTCAAACCCTCACATCACCTAACCTTCGGCAACGCTTTAAACCTATTCGTACTCGGCCAATCATTACCGACAGGTATCTCTATGACTGTAGGTAGATCTTCTCCTTTAGCGTCTCTGATCGCTTGTCTTAATCCGTCCATGTCATGTACGCGAGTACTGTGTGCACCGAACGAGTGAGCCATCTTAACGAAATCTGGATTATGAAGATCTGTTGCTATGACTCTGTTGTCATATAGATCCTCTTGCATACTTTTTACATTACCGAAAAGATTATTATTGAAGAGTAACACAATCACCCCTAATTTATGCAGGACGGCTGTTGCCAGTTCTTGTACGCCAAACATAAAGCCGCCATCTCCTGCAACTGTAATAACCATCTTTTCTGGGCAAGCAGCCTTGGCACCTAATGCTGTCTGGAATCCCCATCCTAATGTACCCATATGCCCAGTACATAGGTACGTTCTTGGCTGATCTGTATCCCAAAGTATACGACTGGCAAATCCTACCTGTGTGAGTTCGTCTACGAAGATACCGTCAGGTGGCAGCTCCTCTCTTATGAGCTTGAGGTATGCAGCTTGTGGTTCTAAGTAGGCAACTTGTTGTTCCCACATTTTACTGAAGTCATTCATCTCTTGCTCTCTAGAATCTCTCTGTTCTACTGCTTCTTTCAGTAGGGGATTGAGAGAAGTGAGCACCGCTTTAGAGTCACCTGTTATTGCGACGTCAGGCTTTCTCATTATGGTATGCGCATTTTCATCTATATTAATACTGAGATATTTTAATGTCTCATTCTGGCCCCAACTTAGGAGCGGCATTCTACCATGAGAACCTATTGTAATACACAAGTCACAATCAGCCCATAGACTATGAGCTGCAGGGACTGGATAGCTGAGGTAGTGAGAACTTGGTACGATGCCTTTACCAGTCCTATACGCAAATAATGGCGACTGTAAGTGCTCTACGAATTCTATTACCTCCGTCGAGGCGTGCATAGCGCCGCTTGCTACAAAGACGAGTGGATTCTTAGCATTCTTAATTAATTCTACTGCATCTGCTAATACTGCTTCGTCGACAGTCTGTACTTCTGGTGTAATTCCGAAACCTTCGAAAGAAACTTCTTCAGTTGCCGATAGTACATCCATAGGAATTTCTATTCCGACAGGTCGTGGTCTACCAGACTGTAGTTGTGAGAATGCTTCTGATATTTTATTAGGAGCCTCACTTGGAGAATCTACTTTGGCACTCCATTTAGTGAGTCGTTCCATGATGCCCATCTGGTCTGGGATTTCGTGGAGGACACCTAAGTTTTTACCTTGGACTTTTCTGGGGATCTGACCTACGAGGCATAGGACCTTTGCGTTAAGTCCCCATGCTGTACTTAGTGCCCCGGTGCTATTAAGGAAACCTGGTCCTGGTACTATATTATACACTGATAACTCTCCAGTCGCAAGATAATGACCTAAGGCCATATAGCCTGCACCTTGTTCGTGACGAGTATGTATGACCTTTATCTCATCTCTATAATCATAGAATGCATTATAGAGCCAGTCATTCTGTACGCCTGGCAATCCGTAGACTTGCTTAATGCCAGATTTGATCAATGCTCTTACTGCTGCTTGTCCTCCTGTTAGTTCTGACATCTTATTTTTTTAGTACTTTTTTTAAGGCTGTTATATATGCTTGGTTGGCTTCTCTGTCACCTATCGTCACACGTATGCAATCCGGTTGTCCAAAGTTTTTGACAGGTCTCACCATGACACCTTCTAATATCATCGCTTCTTCGAAATCAGTATCTTTCATTTCGGGCTTGATGGTAATGAAGTTAGCTTGCGTATCCCAGAATTCTATATCTAATGCTTCTAATTGTTCGTAGAGATATTCTTTTTCTGTATGTACGAGATTTACGGTACGCTTAATATGTTCTGTATCTGATAACGCAGCGATAGCACCCACCATTCCTAATCGATTCAGCTTAAACGGGATGTCGAGTTGTGCTATATATCTTGCGATCTTCTCAGTACTATATGCATAGCCCATACGTATGCCGGCAAGTCCATAAGCTTTAGAGAAGCTATTAACACCGATGATGTTTTTACCTTGATCTATATAGGGAAGTGCTGTCGTATAATCTTCTGCATCGGCAAACTGATAATACACCTCATCGAATACGATAACGACATGATCGGGTACGTTGTTAATTAATGCGTCTAATTGTTCCTTTGGAATATGAGTGCCTGTAGGATTGTTAGGGTTTGTTAAGAATATTAATCTTGTCTCATCATTGATGGCAGATAATATTCCTTGTACATCTAAGTCATAACATTCTCCTATGAGTGGTATATCTACAATCTTAGCATCCAGTCTTCTTGCAAATGCATGATATGGCTTGAATGCAGGATTACTTATAATGACTTCATTACCTGCATTGAGGAATGCACGCTGTATCGTATCTAATAATGTGACACCACTATTATCTGTGATGAATTGTTCAGGTGATAATATGCCGCCGTAGAATTCTGAAAGTGCTTTTCGTAATGATGCATCTGTTCTATCGGGATATTCTGACAAGTTTGTCATAGCATCTTGCATGGCTTTAATGGCTTTTGGCGAAGAGCCTAATACATTCTCGTTAGACGAGAGTTTGTATAATTTTTTGTCGCCTATTTTTTTAAGCACTTCTGCTTTGCCTTTGCCGCCTTTATATGAAGCTTTGGGTATCAAAGCATCTTTGAATATATTGATTTTTGATTGACTCAATGGATATTTATTTTAATAAGAGTAAAAAACTCAAAAGTGCTATCCCAAAATAGATAGCGATAGACTGTGCCCCAGGATAATCCTTAGCAATGCGCTGACCGAAGAATAACATGATCAATGAAAGTGTAGAAAATAACAAACCTACGAAGAGCATTAGGGAGCTTCCCGCAACCCATAATTGTATGACTCCTATGGCTGATATAATTCCTGCTAAAAGCTCTATAATCGTAACCGTCCCTAACATTGGTTTTACCATAGTCGCTAATGGTGATTTAGAGAAATGACCTTCCAGCCATCCCAGATTACCTTTCCAGTCAAAGACCTTATCTAATCCTGACTGCAAAAATAGAATCGACCAGAAAATTCCAATGAAGGTCATCATAAGACAATTAATGTCAATATTCATAAAGAGCATACCATCTTCTCCCATTACTTAAGCTTATAACTTTTATAGATTTTTTCTATAGACTTAGATAACTTAATATCTTTCTTAGTAACCGTATTGCCTTCGTCATGTGTGGTCAGTTTTATCTTTACAGTATTATAGACATTACTCCACTCTGGATGGTGATTTTGTTTTTCTGCAATGATGGCCACTGATGACATGAATCCGAATGCTTGCACAAAGTCATCAAACTTAAGCTGTGCATGCAATGCATTGTTTTTTTCTTTCCACATAATAAAATTGTTATGCAGCTAAGTTAATGAATGGAATCTTGAATGTTGTATTGTGTCTTAATTATATCAAGGCTTGCAAATAAATCGTCATAAGAATCTACGATAAAGTATTTGCTGCTATATTTTTTGTCTGTATAAGCAGTATTAAATACTTCCAGCAGGTCAAATTTCTCATAGCCACGATCTTTTAGATTTTGAGTTTCTCCAGAAGAAGATAATATAGCTCCCCCGTAAGCTTTAGCTAATCCGTCTTCTTTAATCAATCCCGCCTCCCATGTGAACCATCCATATCTGCTGAAATTCTGAATCATCTTTTCTTTCTCAGCACCATCTGGTGTTTTGATTAAGATCTCATAGATAAGCTTAGATGACTTCTGCACGAATTCTGAAAACTTAGGATCAAAAAATAACGGTAAGTGACCTACTACATCATGAAATAAATCTGGGTAACCAGTAAATGCTGTAGAGTGCCAGTCTCTGACAAAAGTTGCTGATGGAAATATCTTACGACTAAGAAGCTTGTAGAAATCTTCACAAGGTAAGATGCCGTTGACAGCCATAACTCTCCATCCGGTTTGATTTTCCATTTTAAGATTAAGCTCAGATAGATCTGGGAGGTCTGAGAAGTTCGCTCCTAAAGTTGACATACCACTTGTATACGAGTTGCAGGAGATGCCATCTTGGGCTCTAGTCACGCCTGCTAATAGCGTCTTCCATCTCTCGTGATCTCCTTCGTCATAGTTATTGAAATCAAAACCTTGCAATAGGTCACTGTCTTTGATTTCGTCAATATTAAGGTTGGTTATTCTACTCATTTTCTAATCTTATTAAGTAATAAAATTAGCCTATTAGCATGAATTACGTTAGCTTATTACTATAATCAATAATAATGAAGAAAATTATTGCTTATTCGTGTTTATTGTGTGATATTATTATTTATTATATTCAGTTGGACATATTTTTATAAGATTATTACCTCATGTATACACTCGATAATATAGAAAAACAAATTCTTACACTTCTACAGAAAGATTCTACAATAACAATTAAGCAGATGGCAGAGAGCTTGCACCTATCTACTACGCCGATCTTCGATAGAATGAAGCGAATGGAAAAAGCGGGCGTTATTAAGAACTATGTCGCAATCGTGGATGGTAAGAAAATAGGGAAATCGCTCACTGTATTCATCAATATCTCGCTTAAAGAGCATGGTAAAGGAGCCATAAATGAGTTTGTCGAGGCCATTACCGCTTTTCCTGAAGTGTTAGAATGTCATCACATATCAGGTGATGCAGATTTTTTTCTAAAACTTATACTTAAAGACATTGAGGCCTATAATCAGTTTATCTTGGATAAGCTGTCGATATTGCCGCATATAGGAAGGGTAGAGTCGAGATTCTCACTTTCGGAAAGAAAGTCAATAACTGCAATAGGCTTAGAATAGATTCATACTATTTTTCTTAAGCAAAAGCTAAAAGCTTGATTTACTGGGGTAATGTTTTCTTGAAACTTCCGGACTTTTTTTTAATTGCAAACTCAACTTAGCAACTTATCATCATTTTGTCATCACAGAAGAATTATTGCTTGAAATAACATAGTGATCTTTGAGTAACTGAATGAGCAGGTTAAGTAGTAATTTAATATTTAATAAGGTGTTCATAAACCGTTAGTTATTGTGCTCTCAGGTGTCCTTATGTCATTATGTAAGAAATTTTTTAAATCAGAAATATTTCATATTAAAAAACAAATATTTGAAATATACCTTAACACAATTTTTTTTTGGTTTTATTAAAAATTACATTTAAAACAACTTCATAATTCTATTAGTCCAGAATTATGTTTTTTGTAGATTGATTTTAATTAGTTCCTAAAACAAGTAATATGGTTTTTCCCAAAAACGATATGTTCACCAATAAGGTATTATTTCTCTTTTTATTATTTCTTCCGATAATATCTTATTCTCAATCCACAGAAAAATTACCTGTTCTTATTATCAATGAGCTTGATTATTCTAAGCAATCAAGTGATGGACACTACATTGAATTGTTAGTGGTATCCGCTAATGAAATCCCACAAGTCGTAACAAATGATAAGGCAGAAATAATTATAGATGATACGAATGTAAGAATTCCGGGATTTCCATCTAATAATATTACACCGGGATTTATATCATTGAAACCAGAGCTACTAGCTGATGCAAACCCTGGTGATATCATAGTAATTCATGGTTCTGGAGTTAAGCCAGTAACTAATGATCCTAATGTGAAACTACTTTCTATAAATAGTGACTTTATAGAAGTATTCGGAGAGACACCTAATGCCAATAACCCAAATTATGAAACATTAAACCCTATTTCTGATCTTGATGTACGACTAATAGATTATGTAAAATTTGATGGACTCGGAGATATCTCACAAGTCAAAATAGGTGGAACTTACTCAAACAAAATAGAACTTAATAATAGTGACAATAATTATTCTTTTACAAACTTCACTACTGACGGATATAGCAAATTAACCCCTACGTTAGGAGTAGCTAATAATCCAGATAATGATGCCTTTATCAAGAATCTGAGAAAGGTCAATGTATTTGATATATCATGTAGTCAGCATACTAGTGGTATCCATGGCTTCGTTGAGATTATGAATGGAGAGCCGCCATTCGATGTCATCGTAGATGGTGAGATGCACTTAGAGAATACAACATCACGAAGACTTACAACTCCGGAGCTACTTTGTGGAGAGCATAGTGTAGAAGTGATTGATGCAGCTGGAGTATCTCAAGAATGCACAGTTGTAATATCTTCCGTCGAAGAAAACTATCTCACGCTATGTTCTGGTGATACTTTCATTATACCAAGCATAGAATGTGATCTAAATGATGATGATTGTATATCATTATCTATCAACGATGGGCCTTCTGATGTAATAACAGCAAGCCAGCTGAATGAACCAATAGATATAGAAAGTGACACAAAAATTGTGCTTACCCTTACTACCAAAGATGGAAAAGTAAAGCAAAAATATACCTATCACATTAAATTAGTATCAAAGGGTGATAGTTGTGATGATGGGGACGTCTGTACTGATGATGATGAGTATAATGAACAGTGTGAATGTAAAGGTGTGTCATTAGGAAATTTTCGCATAATTAATGAGAATCTTGGGGGGTGCAGTGACATTCATTCAGTACTTACTGTGGCACAGGAATTCGATTTATATACTTGGTATCATAAAAGACTTTATGGAGAATGGGAATATGTTGCATCTGGTACAGATGAAAATGAAATAGAAGTGTCTTTACCCGGTCAGTATAAGGTTGAAGTTGAAAAAAACGGCTATTGTTTATTTGAACAAGTTACTGCAGTCTATGATTTTAATTCTATACATTTAAATATTACCTCAACTAAAGAAGCGCTTTGCGAGGAGGGTGATGAGACAGTCTTAAGTATACCAGATGGTTTCTTACCCAAATTTGCTGAGATTACTTGGTATGAAAACGGTAGTTCCTCACCGTTAGGAACGAGCCCAACTATAACCGTTAGCCGAGCTGGTATTTATAAGGCGGTTTTTTATAATAAAGAAGGATGTAAGGCTACTGGAATAATTGAGATCCGGGCTACTTTAGATGAGCTAAAATTTAGCCCCGAAAATCCGATAATTTGTGATGCTGCAGGAGTATTATTAGAGATAAAGGACCTTCCTACTGACTACAAAATTAAGCAATGGAGTTACGAAAATGCAATAATTCCTAACTACTTAGAAGATAATTTAATTGCGAATGAAAGCGGCATTTATAAGGTTCAGATAGAATCGAATGGATGTTTTATAGAGTTAGAAATCAAGGTTAACAACAAAAATGATTCTAATTTTAAAGAAACTATTGGTGCATTATTGATAGCTGAAGGATTCGAGTGTGTTAATGTTCGAGTAGGCTTACCAGCAATTAAAAATGAAGAGATTGTACCAGAGAAAAATGGGACATGCAATAAGAAAGTAAACAATGATTATACTGTTGTATTTCCTGATGGATCTGAATCCAGTATTTCAGAATACTTAGAAAGACAAATTCCTGAATTCTGTTCTTGTAATTTATTTGATTACGGACTCATGTACACAGATGACTTATGCCAAGTTGGATTTGAACTTGATGATTTGCTTGATTTTTCAAATTCTTATGATAAATCCATCACGGCATATTTAGTAGACAATACACTTAATGGCAGTGCCTGTCTCTATGTAAAAAAAAACTTAGGTGAGAACTGTAATGGATCATATAACAGACAACCTTCTGCTTTTACAGAATTAGTAAATGCCATAGTATGTGGTATGCACGCCAAAGAGGAATGTTTGTCGCTAAATATAGATCCTGGGAGTGTATGGGTAGTAGAAGATAATGATGTACGTAGAGGACCTATGCATACTGAATTCTGGGGAAGTAATCAGATTCTTTATTCCAGAGAAGTTCTACAACATCCATCTGGTTTAGGTGCTCATGTCATTAATTACAAAAAGGGTGCTCTGATCCAGTTGTCACCAGAGCCTGATTGGTTTTTTACTGATTCTTATAAAGTACCTGGTTGCGATAAAGAATATAATGGTAATTTCTTTGGTGCCAGATTCCCCTATAAGAAAGGAGCTAATATGTGTCCAGAAGCGGAGGATGGGGTAATGAAAATTATTGTAGATAAAAATGATGAGGAAAAGTTACGAAGTTTATTTAGAGAAAGCACATTCAGCACTCTGTTTTCAGACTTAATCACAAATGGTGAAAAAGAAGCTTTAAAGGAAATACCAGGTTGTCTTATTGGATGTACGCAAGTTCATGAACTATTGCGTAGATATTTAAACGATGGGTATAAAAGTCATCTTCTTGATTTACTTTCATTGGAAGATATCCCTGAAGCATATAGAGATAGGGTTGCAGAATGCATGATATTATATCTACGAGATGAGAACCTTGTCAAGCCATACTTAGATATTTTTGGTGGATATTCTCAATCATTATCAATCTCATTGGGTCCAAGATTACAGCTACTAAGCAGTATAAGTGATCTGGCCTTTGATCAACAGGATCGTTTAATACAACCGTCAGATACTGGTGAACCTACAATAAGATTAGAAGGAAGTAGATTTTTTGTCTATGGTACCAGTTTTTACTCAGTGCCAAAGGAGACGGGATTTTCTGTTTCTAAGAAACACAGAGATTTTGTAGATGGGCTTACACTAAATGAGTATGCAGAGTTTAATTATCTAGACGTCTATGACGTTAGAATAGATAAGAAAATGGATTATAAGAAACTTCTGCCTGGTAATAATGGAGATGGAGAAGATGATAAAGATAATCTTATAGACACATATGCTTCAAGTGATGGGTTTGGTAAACAAAGGGCAAATGCAAAAGTTCCAGGCATACACATATTACATACTGTAGAGAAAAAAAATAATAGTGAAAAGTTTGAAGATGCTAACAACCTTCTGAATGTGGCTTTGATACCTACAGGTTTTGCGGGAATAACTACTGGCGTACGTACATTAAGGATGGGGCAACTTGCCACTCGATTAGGATACACTCAGATTGGATTAGGCTCAGTTGATATAGTTGCAGGAACAAGTCATCTATTGTTAGATGATGATTTTATATGTGGCAACAGTGATAAATGGTTCTGTAACGAATATAAAAAATATATTCTACCAATAGTAGATATAACATTACTGTCTGGATCCTTCAAGGTCATGAACATGGAAAAAGCTGTAGCAACCAGAAGTGAGTTTATGGGGACTGGGACTGCTTATGTTAATCAGAGAGAAAGATTAATCGCGGCAATTAAGGATCGTAAACCTGGAGAAGAGGGACGAAAAATGGCTGAAGTCTTTATTAAGTTAATGACTAATCCAGATGACTTATGGAGATTACTCAAAGAATTTATTGGGGATGTTGGCCTTAACAGTGGAACTGATGATTTTTTCAAATTGGTAGTTACTGAAGTAGGTGTGATTAAGAGTTATCATATCTTGAGTATAGGCAAAGAAATATCAAAACTTAATGTCCCAATAAAAAAGCAGTTTTTAGATGATATCATAGCTACTAAGAACGAATTAGGCACTATTGGTTATCATGCTGATCATTTAACGGATAAATCAGTAAAGGCATTTGATATCTTAAAGAATAGTCATCAGAGATTAAAAATAGGATCAATTCAATTCTTTAGTGATCCAATAGTACTTGCTACAAGGCAGGCTGTTCTTGGAGGTGGAATTTCTGGACGTTTTCCGAATATTCCGATTGAGGAACTAACAGCTATTGCTCATTATACTACTGAAGCTTATATACCATTTAATGCTGCTTTGAGAGGTCCCGGTGATCCTGGTGATTATTTTAATGCATTTGAAGAATTACTTAATGATGGTTTAAATAAATTGCCTGATTTTAATGGAAATGTTGTATATCGAGGAGTAAGCGGAGGAGAGTCATCTTATATAAAAGGTTTTAAAAAAGGTGATAATGTTCCATTTCCTGATTTTAAATCTACATCGCGAAGTACAAGTGTAGCAGGTGATTTTGCGGGAGATGTGATTTATGAAATTAAGAACCCAAAAGGAAAGTTAATATGTGATATAAGTTGTCAGCCTGAGTCAGAAGTTTTATTTAAATCGAACTCAACATTTTTAGTGGAAGACATCATTAAAGATTTTGTGATTTATGATTCTGCTTTCAGGCCGAAAACAGTAACAAAATATATTCTTAAATATATTAATTAATGGATAAAAAGAAAATAGATAGATACTTAGATTTTTGCATAAATAGACTTGAAGAACAAACTGTAGTTGTTAAACATGACCCTTTAGTTGTTAGTGATCTTCACTCTAAGATTTATTTAATGAAGAATTTGAAAGAGGTAATTCAGTTTCAGAGGAAAACTATATTGGAGAAACAAACCTTCCGTAGGGGATGGATTAAGTCCCTTCAGAAAAGGGGTAAATCGATTTCATTACAGTTAGCCTCAATTAAACTTTATGATAAGATTATAGACGTAAAATTTTATTTAGAAAAGAGAAAGCAAAAAGATGAGTTTGCTTCTCTTTTATATCTGTGTGAAAAAGAGATTGATTTAATCGACTTTACATATTTAGGTTTTGGAGAAATTCATGTTTCAAAAGAGAATTATAATGAACTAATTAATTCTGCATTAATTTCTGCTAAAAAGGAAGAAGACCTGGATTCAATTTTTTTACAAAAGTTAATTGATTTACAGTCCGCTTTTTCTGAGATTTATCAAATTATGTTCTTAAATGGTAAATGATATGTCTTTCATATCACCCATTTTAATAAACAAATTATTTCATCCCGAAATATAAAACCGTATGAGAAGTATAAAAAATATTACGATTACTCTTTATATCATATTCATGACCAGCTATCTGTTATCTGGACAGTATTCTGTAGAAGTAGAAAGTAGTTTCTATCGTAACAGTTGTGTGGGGACATATACCATTATGATCGAAGGTGATGCAGGTCCTTTTTCATACAGAATGTATGATAGATCTGGTGTAGTCTTAGAGGAAGATTCCGACTTGGAGCCTGATGTATATACTATTACTAATGTTGCACAGAATATCTCAGATGGTGTATCTATAGAAGTATTTGATGCTTATGGCTGTAGTTGCGTGTTTGAGAATTTGGTTTTTGATTGCGATTGTGATGATATAGAGCCGCATGTAATTATAGAACAAGAACCCTGTAATGATAACGGAGGTTCATTGTCAGTACCTGCAATGAGCTATCTCTTTACTGCACAATCTGTAGAGTGGATAGATATGGATATGTATATAGATTCTCCTGATCAGAGATTAGTAGAGAACCTCCCAGCAGGGGAGTATTGTGGATTATTCACCTTTACGACATCTTTATTTACTCAAGGATCTACAATGGATTGTAAGGATATTCTTCATTGTTTTGAGATTCTTCCTTGTTTGTGTAAGGATTATCAGCCCATAGAGACTATTGTAGATGCTACTGAAGGTCTGAGCGATGGGTCTATATCATTAGAGCTTACTTATGGAGCTCCAGCAGACTTTAGATGGGATAACGGGATGGTAGGCACTTCTATCACTGGATTAGAAGCGGGCACATATACAGTTACTATAACGGGTACTGCATCTTGTGCAATACCAATGACATACATTTACGATGTAGAACAAAAATGTAACCTTCTTATAAGTGGACATCCAGATGCTATACGTAATCCCATATGTAATAGTGATAATGGTTCTATAAAATTTAATTTATCCGATCCTTCAGATTTTGATATTGCTTTTGGAGATCCTCCTTACGATTGGGAACTTACTAATGTAAGAACTTCAGAGATTATAGATGGAAGCTTAACATATGGTTGGTCTGGATTAGATAGTAGAAACTACCTTAATCTCACTTCTGATGATTACAGCTTGCAGATTACAGATAGTAATGGTTGTACTGATGATATGATTATCAGTCTGCGAGAAGATGAAGATGCAGAGATATTGCAGGTTCTATCAGAGTCGATAGTTGCTTCTTGTACTGGGATGGATAACGGTATGGTAGAGTTATACATTAGTTCCAGTTCTACCTTTACAGGGATAGATGTTATATTGAATAATGGTTTATCCGAAAAAATAGAAGGAAGCAATGGATCAGTGAAATTTGAAAATCTATTGCCTGGAAGGTATTCTGCTGATATAATTGATTTTCAAACTGGTTGTAGCATAATTGAAAACTTTAATATTTCAGAGCAAGAGATTATTCCGTTTGATAGGAATTATGAAGGTGATGTTATTATAAAAAAATATTGTAGGAACACTGGAGTTCCTGGTATTCTTCAACAAAATTTAATAGGTAATGCACCTTTCACATATGATCCTCCTGATTTTCTAACAAATATGAATGGTACTTGGGGTAATTACTCTATTACAGATCATTGTGGTACAGTTGTCCGGCCTTACAGTAATAATTATTTTACAAGATGCGAATTAGTTGGGTGTTGTGAGTTGACTTATTACGAACGAGGTTCTAAAATTATAGATCCGACCCCTGGTAATAATGACGGTTATATATGGATCGATACTTCCCCTGCTCCAGGTACAAGACCCACTTGTCAAGAAGGTACTACAATAGAATGGATTTCTCCACCACTTGGATTTGCTAATCCTATTCAGAATTTATCAGAAGGTGTGTATGATTTTGAATTAAGAAATGGAGAGTGTTATGATCGTTTTTCAGTTGTTCTTAATAATTGTTCTCATTTAACAAGTAAATGGGAAGTGAATTTTTTAGAAATAGAATCAAGCACTTTCAGGTGTGATTATCAAGAGTACTCAATATCATTCGATATAGATTCCGGAAAAGAAGAAGAGGATGTACAAATTATATACAAAGACCTATCAGGAAACACACTTCTTGTCCAAGATAAAATTATTAGAAAAAGAGATAAATATGTGCTTGATCTTAAAACTGAATTCTCAACTGGGCCGATCCAAATATTTGCTTTGTTTGATTGTGAGGTAAAATTTGTCAAGGAACTTAATTTTGGCTGTAATGATTGCGGGTATGATCCTGCTCTATCCCCTAATTATCCTGTATGGTTTGAGCTTGATCAACCATGTGGTCATTTTGGTGGATTAAATAGTTCAGAGATGCATGTTAAGTTTCGGTTATCTGAATATGGTGATTATGTAGTCAGGTATATCGGCGAAGAAAATTTCAATAATAGCCTAACCGTTTATATAAGAGTAGACGAAAATGGTGTATACCATAACGGTGATGAGCATCAAGAATTCCATAGGAACAGTAATCATTATGTTGGAATTATCGTCTATGATTTGAATTTAGGATGCGAATATGTCATCCAAAAGCTAGTAGGTCCATCTCAAACAAATTGTATTGCTCCACATTTAAAAATCAGAGACTTTGTTAATAGTACAGTACGCTGGCAAGATAATGAGTCAGTTATGGCAGGGGTAGAGAAAGTTAGATCTTGTGGTGAGGCTATTCAGGAAAAGATAAGATTTGATCAATTTGACTTTTATCCATTTGATGCTGAGAATCCTTGCGATGGAGGTGGTATAGTAAAGATGGATTGCAATCGTACTTTAGATTTCTTTAGTCAATCATATTTTAGTTTAGATGAGATAGTGTACGTAATCCCCCCTTGTACTTACAATGAACAATTTACTAGTTATAAAACATACCTCGATCATATTTCAGAACGAGAGTATTTTAATTGTTATTCTTCTGATAGTAAGCTATGTATTTTTGATTTGGATGATAAAAAATACCCTTTTGTTTTAGAAGTTTGCTCTGCTAATAATACTGAAGTTATTCAGCCAGAAGGTTTTGAAGAGTGTAAAAGTAATAACGGAATTGTATATGCTGTACCAGGAGCCTCTGAAGGATGCAATTTTGATATCTTTTGTATAAAGCGAGATGAATATGGGAATATACTATGTGATGAGCCTGAGTTTATTGAAAATACCATAATTGAACAATGCTGTATTCAAAAACGTGATAACTATAGTGCCAGTAATCCAAATTCTCAATGTATAAAGAAATGTAATTGTGATCTTGAATACTATAGTGGGTTTTCAAGTGATGATGTATATTGTAATTTAGTTGTAGACAATTTTCCAGATTGTAACTCTTTGTTTTTTGTTAGTTCAACAGAGTATGTTGAGTGCTCAAAATATAAGTTTGAATTTTTTGTTCCGAAAAATGATTCTGAAGTGAGAATTGTATTTCATAGAGGTTTTATATCTTGTACAGAACCAATAACAGTACCTCCAGTATGGCAACAAAGATTTTCGATTGATGCAGAAGAGGATTTTGATAAAGGTGAGCATGATTGGGATATAAATATTCCAGATATTATGGAGGCAGGTGAGTATACTGTTATAATATTTTATAATGGAATGCCAGAAGAATGCTTTCAATTTAATTACGATTGTGTTCCTTCCGTAGGAGATCCTGAAGGTTGTGAATTAGAATTATCTGCCACAGATCGTGAAGATGAATTAGGTGTAACGTTTAATGGATTTCGTAATAAATCACTTAGCAGACCATCAGTAATATTAGGACCATTATCATATAATGATGAAGATCCTACAAGTATGCGAGTAACTGAGGTGACAGATCAGGGCTTTAAGATGAAGATGGAAGAATGGGGATACCAAGATGGTGTGCATGGGTCCGAGAATGTGTCTTATCAATATGCTGCTCCTGGTAATTATGACTTTGGTGGTCTTAAGTCAGAAGTAGGTAATGTCGATAATATCAATCATAATTATCAATGGGTTTACTTTAAAGAACCATTTAAAACTGTGCCTGTAGTCCTTGTAACACAGACAAGTAACAATAGTGAAAGTCCTTCTACTGTAAGAGTAGAGCGAGTAACTACGACCCGCTTTAGAGTAAAACTACAGAAAGAGCAACTATCTCCTACTTTAGATACGCAGGAAGAGTCCATATCCTATATGGCTTTTGAGCAAGGAACAGGGATCATTAATGAACGGAAAATGGTAGTGGTCAAAACTAATAGATCCCTAAATCATAATTGGAAAAAAATAGATTTTGGGCTTGATGTTGGGGGTGTTTCATTTTCTGAACCGCCATTAGTACTTGCCTCACTCCAATCTAATTATGGTAACGAAACAGCTACCTTAAGATACAGAAATCTAACCTCATATAGTATGGAAATAAGAGCTCAGGAGGAAACCTCTGCTGATTCTGAAGTCAAGCATAGCACTCAGTTCTTAGGATATGTGCTTATAGAGTCGAGTAAAGATTGTTGTCAAGAAGGAGATATATCATTTCAAGATGCTCAGGTATTTCATGGGACATGTAACCAGCATAATGGAGCTATCTACCTCGCTGCTAGTGGAGGTCATCCTCCATATAATTATGAATGGAGTAGTGGAGAAACAAGCTCTAATATAGTAGACTTGACGAAAGGCAAATATGTGGTTACTGTAACAGATGATAATGGTTGTACAGCATCAGAGACTTATGATATAGAGAGAAATTCAGGTCTTAATCTTGATAAATCTATAGTAAAACACCCATCATGCTTAGCAGACAAGGGGTCGATAGAGATAATTGCTTATACTGGTGTTCCTCCGTATTCTTATCAATGGAGTGATGGGAATACAAGTAATGTTAGAACTGGCTTGGCAGATGGTAGTTATCGAGTAACTGTAACTGATGTCAATGGTTGTGATAAGTCTAAGAGCTTTAGGCTTCGTACGGTTAATTTATATGAAGGATATGACGTTTTCCCATCATTTTGTAATGCTAATAATGGACTTATAGCAGGTGGAGCATATGGGGGAACGCCTCCCTACACATATAATTGGGAGGACGGAACTACAATGCCAGAGCGTCATGATCTTTCATCAGGATCTTATTATCTCACAGTTACTGATGCTGATGGCTGCTCTTCTACTCGCCGATTTAATGTGTCTGTAGATAACTCTATTACCTTAGATGCATATGGTGGTAATGAAGGTTTTTCAGGAGGTAGATATATTCCGGCAGGAGTTAAGATTGATTGGACATTTAATCCATACTATGTAAGCGACAAATTAGTAGTTAGTTCTGATAGTGAGGGTGTAATTATAAACACTGGAAAAATCACTAACGGTCAGAATTCTTGTTGTGGTGTCCAAAATTGTTGCTCTGATATCTTTATGGGAAATCATCCTGGTAAGACTATAATAATGGAAGTTGGTTCAGGATATGTTACTCCAGGTTCTACTAATAGTCTTGGTTGTCATACTGCTCTACATATTGGTGGAGAGTTTACGACTAAGACAGCAGGTTATATATCAATTGATGTAGAAGGTTCTATGTGTGGTGGTTCCACTGGCTGGAATTTAGCATTGACATGTAATGGGACAAGTAAGCGATTAGTAGAGGAAATGAATAATGATTTTGAATCTGATAATATTGAAGATTTGCTTTCATCGCAAGTTGAATTTAATTCTGAGAGTAACATCAAAGTATACCCTAATCCAGCTTCTGAGACTGTAAATATTAACATAGGAATAGATAATAAGAAGTATAATGTCACGCTTACGGATATTAATGGTCGTATGATTATATCGGAGGATTTTAATTCGATTGAATCAGAAATGAATCTTAAATCAATTTCTTCAGGAGTGTATATTTTGAAAGTTGATATTGCTGGTGAAAATAGTTACTATCAGAAGTTGATAATTAATTAACCAGAATTATTGAGAGAATAGCTATAAAGGGCTATTCTCTCAATACAATATGTTTTTTCATACTTAAGCTATAAATTAATTTTAGTTTTGTCAGATCCTAATCTGTAAACGTAAACCATATGATTGTACTTCTTTAAGCCAGCTTCTGCAGTTCCTTCTTATTAGACATGTCATCCTACAATATTAAATTTAACTGGAAATCCGTGATTTACTTCCTAAGTTGTAGCAATGAAGTGACTTATATTCTGATTTGAGTTCAATTATACTTAAAGACATTGAGGCCTATAATCAGTTTATCTTAGAGAAGCTATCTATACTGCCTCATATCGGAAGGGTAGAGTCGAGATTCTCACTTTCGGAAAGAAAGTCAATAACTGCAATAGGCTTATAATCGTATGTCTAAGCACTTTGATAGGACCCATAAAAATTTTCTAATAATGCAATTATTTTCGGCAATTATTATCGAAATGTCTTCTTAAGACCTTCTTAGAAAAAAATGACTTTAACTAAGATCATTTTTGATCTGATGACGTTACCTTTATATAAAAATTATAAAAGATGAAAATTACTATTTTACTATTATTAAGTGTATTGATGTTTACAAGTTGCGGGGATGAAGAAAAAGATCTCAGTGTAGCTTTCAATTTAGAATACGATGACCAGCCTTTGGTTATGTTTCAGGAATATGAATTTGGAGAAGAAGGTGGTTTTCCAGTAGAATTCTCAAGGATAAGCTTCTATATATCGGAAGTTGAGATGACTGTCGATGGTCAGAAAGAATTATTTAGAGAAGTGGATTATATCGATCTTACAGAATCACATTCAACACTTGAAAAAGCAGAAGAAGGATTCATATATGAGATAGGAACTACAAAAGGTGATGTCACTGATATATCATTCAATTTTGGGTTGACTGCAGCTCAGAATGCTACAGTGCCTGCTGACTATCCTTCAACTAATGCATTATCAAGAACATCTGAGTACTGGAGTGGCTGGGAGAGTTACGTAATGATGAAATTCGAAGGGAATATCGATCTTGATAGAGATGGTGTTAAAGAAAAAGGTATCGCTCTTCACTTAGGTACAGATAGCGTTATGAGACCTACTTCAGGTACTTATTCTGATGATCTTGCGATTACACTTGACATACAGAAGGTATTTAATTGTGGAGAAGTGTTTGATATCGAAAATACGACTCAGATCCATAACTTATCTCAAGTAGAAAAATCAGAGCAACTGGCAGATAATATAGCTTGTGGCTTAGAATACGTAAACTAATTATAGTGGCGTTCTGATATTATGAATGCATAATTAGATTTTAATTAGTATCGCATTTACATGCATAAGGTCATGATAGCAAGTGTTGCTATCATGACTTTCTTTTTGTTCTATATTGATGAAGGATTCCATGACTTCCGATGGATGCGAGATTGGGGTAATTAGGTGGTATTTGTCATATGTGTTGTTATTTTATTTGCAGTGCAAGAATTGATAATTTTTTTTTCTTCAAGCTCTTTGAGCGCATCACTTTCTGAGGTTCTTATTGTAATACCATATAAATATTAGAATGTCGGTTATATTATAATAGAATTAGTCAATCTCTGCGTTAAAAATACTCATCATTACGTGTGCCGCCCACGGCGGTAGCAAGCGCTATGACTCAGCCCACCCACTTTCGTGGTTCACTTTTTTCGAGTATTGTCATACTCGATTCGTCTACAACGAAATCATTCGTTCATGCCTTAATCTTAACAAATTCTCTTCTATAATCTTTTCCGACACCTTAATATTTAAATGGTATTATATGTGGATTAGCATTAGGAACCTGGGCTTGCTTTCAGATATTTGCTTCTTTAAGTTAGCCTAAGTTTTTTTGCTTTACTTATTAATTAGAAGGTCCTGATAAGTTATTTTTTGTTGCCTTATTCTAATTACTGCATTTATTCTTGAAGCAACGACAATAGTTTGCATTATAGAAATGTAAACCTGACATACATATAGCTAACACATATATAGTTACATGTGAGATCTCTATTAAATGATAGAATTTGTTGATAATTAGAAGAGTAAGAACTGACCATAATGAATATAGGATAGGGGATAACCACCTTAAAGGCGTTGACTTTGCAGTGTAGTAAACTGCGAAAAAAGTGATAATCAAGAAAATAAAATCAACCATTTTCCACCACATAGGACTGATCTCAGCACAAGTCGCCGCTGCAGTAGCTTGGGCTGTAAATATAAATGGTGTAATGAGACAGTGTATTACACAGAGTATACTTGCTGTTGCTCCTACAATGTCAGAGTCGGCATCTTTTAATAGATATATTCCTTCAGTATTTCTCATAAAATGTGTAATTGATTTTTGGTGTTAGTAAATTTTATATTAATCGACAAATTCAATTTTGGCGCTTTTGAGTATATAGTTGAAATGATCAAAGTCTGTTTCATTTAGAATTAGTTTACCATGAATTATTGCTTTTTGATCTAACTTTATGTGATTTAAAGGTTCTTTTAGCTCTATTTCTATTATTGTTTCTGGTCCAGCCATTCCGCAGAAGAAGCATGATGCATAGGGATTTTTGGAGAGAATGATTACAGAATACTCTAAATCAAGATTAATCAAATAGCCTTTGATCTTAACTACTTCATTCTGAAATGATAGGATATTATTTTCAAATTTTGGATACAAATAGTAGTCTTCAGTTTCTTCATGATATTTTGTGTAGAAGGATACTTCAGCTAAGTCATCCCATGTCAAAGTAACCTGAGCATTGACATCATAGCAAATGAAATGTATAAATAGAAATATGAAACAAAATCGGCGACTAATTTGAAATTTACTGACAATTAATTCCACGATATATCTTTATCAACTTTAGAGAAAAGTCCTGATTAATATTATACAAACTTAGACAAAATGTTTACAAATGCAACATTGTTGCATTTGTAAACATATTAAGAATTTTAATTCAGCTCTCATAGGCATAGATTGTCTATACATCCATGACGATATCTTATAATCTTAGTTAAAAGCGTTTTTTGAATCCTTTTAGTCATAAAAGACTAATAATAAAATCTATATTTGGTCACAATGAACTATGATCAATAGTTTTTATTTATAAATGAAGACCAGAGACAGGATATTAGCAGCTATTATAGAAGCCTTTAACAGTAAAGGTTATCATGCTTTGTCCTTGACAGATCTTGCTGTGGTGTGTAACATGAGTCGAGGCAATTTGGCTTATCACTATAAGAATAAGGAAGCGATATTGGATGATATATCCGTCATGATGACCCGAGACATAAAGCGGTTTAGAGCTCGACGTAAAGATTTTATAGCGTTCTATAATCTTAGTCTTGATATACGAACATGCCGATCTTTGCAGAAATGGTATCCATTTGTATTTCGTGATATGTCTCTGCTTGAGCACGCTTCTATCAAAGATGTGCTGACACTATGGTCTAAGGAAGTTATCAAAAGCAATCTTAATGCATTTGCATATGGATTAAATGTAGGCAATATACATCCAGAGCCCTATGAAGGTTTGTATTATCAGCTTGCTGTTAATGCTTGGTTGATAACCTACTACTGGAGATCACAGAAAGAGGTGAGAGAGTTGCATAGTGAAGAAGATGCAGAGCAAATGGTGTGGAGTACGATCATCCCACACTTCACCGACAGGGGGCTTAAGGAATTTTTAGAATTTTATGGAGAGGATTCCAAAGTAAAATTTGGAATTCCTATTCAACAATATATGGATTTACAACATTTAATTTGAAATAATAATACGTTTATGTACCAGCATTATTTTACAGAAGAGCATGAGATGTTTAGGAAAGGATTCAGAGAATTCTTAGCCAAAGAAGTGACACCACACATTAATGATTGGGAAGCATCAGGTACGATACCTAATGAGATATATAAGAAGTTTGGAGACATGGGATATTTCGGCATCCGATATCCAGAAGAGTATGGAGGGCTTGACTTAGATATATTCTACTTAGTCATCTGGTTAGAAGAATTACAGAGGATTAATTCTGGAGGTTTTGCTGCTGCAATGTGGGCACATGCTTATCTTGCAATGACACATCTATATAAAGAAGGATCAGAAGAGATAAAGCAAAAATATCTCAGAGGAAGTATAAATGGTGACTTAGTAGGTTGTCTATGCATCAGTGAGCCATTCGGCGGATCTGATGTAGGCGCTATGCGTACAACAGCTGTCAGAGAAGGAGACGAGTGGGTTATTAATGGCTCTAAGACATTCATAACTAACGGTGTATATTCTGACTACCTCGTTGTTATCGCTAAGATGGATATAGCGGATAACCCTAAGGCAATGGGCGTATTCTTAGTAGATAGAGAGACGGCGGGTGTAAGTGCCTCTAAGCTCGATAAGTTAGGATGGAGAGCATCGGATACCGCTGAGATATCTTTTGATAATGTAAGAATCGCAGCTGATAGATTAATGGGAGAACCAGGCAAAGGTTTCTATTACGTGATGCAGCACTTCGCATTAGAAAGATTAATTATGGGTATCAATGCCCATGCACGTGCAGAGTATGCTATAGAATATACATTACAATATATGTCAGAACGATCAGCTTTTGGGAAGACTATAGATAAGTTCCAAGCACTCCGTCATACAATGGCGCAACGAGCTACGGAAGTCGAGATCGTTAAGTCATTTAATTATCAAGTCGCCGCTAATCTTGAGAAAGATGTATATGTGGTTAAGGAAGCTTGTATGTCAAAGCTCCAGTCTACTAAAGTCGCTGATGAAGTTATCTACGATTGCTTACAGCATCTAGGTGGTTATGGTTATATGGAAGAATATCCGCTCGCTCGTATGTCAAGAGACAGCCGACTCGGTCCTATCGGTGGTGGTACTTCTGAGATACTAAAGGAGATCATCGCCAAGATGATGATAGATAAGAAGGAATATAAGAAAGGCGTATAGAAATTAAGTAGTTGAATGATAGTTAATTAAAGTCTTTATCATATTGATAGCTATAACTCTTCTCCTTACGACTTCCAAAATTAAATAGCTAACGCTCTTCGTTTAGATCTACCGCCTATTATTCTGGATGGCTAAGACCATCTTCATTTTAAAGCGGCGTACCAAATTCTTCAATAGTATATGTTGAGATCGAAGCAAGGAATGCAGGCATAGCCATAACTTGTCGACGCTAATACAAAACATTGATTGCATACATTTATTATTAATTTGTAAATGATCGGTAGCCTTAAGGTGCCGCCAGTATTTAATAATTCTACTGTATAGACTTTCGATTATTTTCTACCTCTGTCTATACTGTACTGAGCAAATTAGGTGATTATTTGATTAATTTTTAAACAGAGGTTGAATCTTGTTTATTAATAAGATAATATCTATTATAATTAATTTATTTTAGATAATTTCTAATAAATTATCCTATTAGATAAATATTTGATCAATGAATTGCTTAAATGGTATATGTATTCTAATTTTGAAAATCTAAAATAGATTAACTTATGTGTGGAATAGTAGCAGTATTTAATATACAAAATTCGGATGATGCCCTAAGGCAGCAAGTCTTAGAGATGTCACGAAAGCAACGACATAGAGGACCAGATTGGTCGGGTATATTTTGTGGTGATAATTCCATATTGGCCCATGAGAGATTATCGATCGTAGACCCTGAGAGTGGGGGACAGCCTTTGTATAGTAAAGATGGCAATCTCGTATTAGCAGTTAATGGTGAGATTTATAATCATCAAGAGCTAAGAAAGCAATATCAAGATAAATACGAATTCCAGACTAAATCTGATTGCGAGGTCATACTTGCATTATATCAAGAAAAAGGAGTAGAATTCTTAGATGATCTTAATGGCATTTTCGGTTTTGCACTATATGATAAGGAGAAGGATGTATTTCTTGTAGGAAGGGATCATATGGGTATTATTCCATTGTATGAAGGATGGGATAAGAGTGGTAATTATTTCATTGCTTCAGAGCTCAAAGCCCTCGAAGGTGTATGTACTAAGATAGAGACTTTTCTGCCAGGCCATTATTATTACAGCAAAGATGAGGGTAAGACAAAGTGGTATACAAGAAACTGGGAAGATTATGATAATGTAAAGGATAATACTTCCTCTATAGATGAACTGAGACAAGCATTAGAAGAGGCAGTACATAGGCAGTTGATGTCAGATGTGCCATATGGTGTATTATTGTCTGGAGGATTAGACTCTTCGGTAATATCTGCTATAGCTAAGAAGTACTCTGCAATGCGTGTCGAGTCTGGAGATAAGTTAGGGGCTTGGTGGCCGCAATTGCATTCATTTTCTGTAGGCTTAGAAGGTTCTCCAGATCTTAAGCATGCTAAGGAAGTTGCCGACCATATCGGTACTGTGCATCATGAGATAAAGTTTACTATACAGCAAGGCTTAGATGCGATAAGGGATGTTGTCTATCACTTAGAGACTTATGATGTAACGACTATACGTGCCAGTACACCCATGTATCTTATGGCAAGAGTAATTAAGTCTATGGGCATCAAAATGGTCTTATCTGGTGAAGGAGCTGATGAGATATTCGGTGGTTATTTGTATTTTCATAAAGCACCTAATGCACAAGAATTCCATAAAGAGACAGTCCGGAAGTTAGACAAGCTCTACTTGTATGATTGTAATCGAGCTAACAAGTCACTTGCGGCATGGGGCATAGAAGGTCGAGTGCCTTTCTTAGATAAAGAATTTATGGATATCGCAATGCGACTTAACCCGGCAGATAAGATGTCTGCGCCAGGTAAGATGGAGAAGTGGATCCTTAGAAAAGCATTTGAAGATTATATTCCCGAAAGTGTAGCATGGAGACAGAAAGAGCAATTCTCTGATGGTGTAGGCTACTCTTGGATAGATACCTTAAAAGATATTGCTAATAATGAGATTACTGATGAGATGATGGAAAGGTCATCTTTCCGGTTTGATATTAATCCACCGCTTAATAAAGAAGAGTATTACTACAGACTTATTTTTGAAGAGCATTTTCCTTCTGCAGCGGCAGCGGGTACAGTGCCGTCTGTACCGTCTGTAGCGTGTAGTACGCCCATAGCATTAGAGTGGGATGAAGCATTTAAGAATATGAATGATCCATCGGGTAGGGCAGTGAAAGCCGTACATGATGATGCTTATATTTGATCTCGTCTGTACTACAGAGTATAGTAAGTTATCAGTATTTTCTTTAGAAGCTGATTGTTATCAGATATAGATGAGTAACGTAATGCAGCAGTAAAAGTTAGTCCTAACCTTACGTCTGATTGAATAAATATTCTAAATCTCAATAGTGCTCATTGAGTCGAAATCTAAAATTCTAAAGAAAAATTTAATACATCATAAAGATATTAATTCTACTTCTGTAATCGTAGATTTAGTAGGGATACCTTGAGGGCAATATTACTTTAAGTTCTATGGAGATACAAACTTCTATAGAGCAATTATAAAAATGTAGTTAGAGTATAAAATTAGCCCTTAACGAATAGAGCATTTACAATGCAGCCATCGACATCAGAACTTGTTAGTGTAAGATTGTTGCCATCTACGTTGAAGATTATACAATCGTTAGTACTTTCACAGATTGTAAGCTGATTGATATCGTCGTTAACGGTGTACTCAAAATCAAATCTTTCTGCACCACTTGTCTCAGTATATTGATAGAAGCCAAGACCATCAGCTAAAAATTGATAAGTGTAATCACATAAGGTAGTTCTGTCCCACTCTATACAATTGTTGGTTGCTGTTCTAAGCGCAAAATCTTCAGAGGTCTCGTCGCAGCCACTTTGCTCAACTGAATAAGCCTTCCATGTAGTTCCTACAATTGTAGTAGATAAAGGATCATCTCCACAAGAACATATCACCAACATTAATCCGATTAAAAGGGCAGAATATTGTAATGCTTTCATAACTGAGTCCGTTTTATTTCTATAAATATAAAATATTAATAAGAACTTTTTCTACTTTAACAGTAGTTTGACATCACTGATAATATTGAAATTATCCTCGACAATCCAAACTAATTTTCTATAAGCATTATGCTTGCTATACAGCCATCCCCAATATCTAATGGGATCGTTAATGAATTACCGTTAATTGTTGCCGGAGCACAATCAACAGCTAACTCGCAAATTGTAATCACATTTGTGTCATCATCTACACTGTACGAAATTTCTAAAGTCTCACTTACATTATCTGTAGTTACTTGGATTGTTCCATTCCCAGCAGCTAAAAATTCTAATGTATAGTCACATAATTCTTCATCACTGAATGTAAGGCAATTGTTTACTGTAGATTGGCGTGCCACATTTTCTGACGGGTCATCGCATCCTGAGATTTCAATTGATCTTAAGTTCCAAGTCGTACCAACTATTGTCGTAGATAAAGGATCATCACCTCCACAAGAGGATATCAGTAAAATTAATCCGATTATGAGGGTAGAATGTTGTAATGCTTTCATAACTGAGTCTGTTTTATTTCTATAAATATAGAATAGTGATAAGAACTGTTTCTACTTTAATAGTAGTTTAAAATCACTGATAATATTGAAGTTAATAGTAACTCGTAACTAGCTACCTCCTCGTAACAAATTAATACTAACTGTAGCTAAGTCAGAATCTGGGAAACGTGTCGCATATTTCCCTACAGCCTCTAATCCTGATTCTGCGGCAACTTTTTTAAATACACCTAATTCTACGATGTATTGATCAGAGAATCCATGTGTACCATCATAGGCAGTAGCTGCTGTTCTTCCAATATTTTGAGCTACCAACGCTGGATCCACAGTATGCAATTCTATGAGAAGTAGTCCATGCTTCTGCACATAAGGCATCCACTTAGAGAAGTGATCTTTTAAGTTATCTTCTACATAATTATTTGATAATCTAACTCCTCTATGGGAGAATGCGCCAGTCGAAGTACTGACACGATCTTTGTCTACTTCATGAGGCTCAGACCATATCCTATTGTGGTCGAGGAATGTACGAACGTTAAGTAATTCTCCGAGTTCTATATCGTAACTTTCTTTAAGATCGTCTGATAATCTCCTTGGATCTCCGATGTCTCCCCACATGAGTTTGGCCCTGACGTCTGCTTGGATAAGGTTAGCTCTGCTAACTTCAATTGCTGCTTGGTTAAAGTCTGCTCCCACAAGAAAAAGTGGATGTTCTTCAAGCATCTCACCACGCTTTGTACGTGTAGCGACTGTCTCAAAAGCATGTATCAAAAAAGCCCCATTTCCACAGCCCATATCAAGTATACCTTTAGGTTGCTCTTCGATTGGTCTGTTAAAGATGTCGATAATAACCTCATCCATTTTTTTGAAATAAGCAGCATGAGCTCCTCCACTGCCCCATACATTCATCTCACGATCTACATGTTTCTCATCTTCACCATCAGATATATCTCTCAGTATACCTGCATTACCAAATATTAGTGCATCCAAATTTCTGAAAGTCGGTATATAAGAAACGGTAACACCATATGCGGAAGCCCGCTTAGCGAAGAATAAACCCTTGTCAGTAAAAGAGTAGTTATCGTTCTTCTTAGTAAACCATCCCAGCCATACTAAGAAATCTAACAATCGACCAAAGCTCTCAGGATCCTTGTGGAACTCATCGGCACTAAATGATGATTCCATAAAATAATTATGGAACATTCCACTCATCCCTAACTGAACGACTGTAGGTCCTATAATATGACCTTCTATATGTTTAAGTATTTGATTTGTAACTGATGTGAAGTTTTCTTTAGCAATATCATAATTACTTTGATATGCTTTCATGATTTTCTCAAGTTTAGCAAAGGGTTCTGCATGGAACCGCCTTTTGGGAAAATTAGCTGAAAACTTGAGTAAGTTATTCACATCCTCATAAAGTGATGCTAAAGAAAACGCTTCTTTTGAAAGTTCTGTAGTGCTGTAATTTATCTCGTCGGTGGAGTTATCCAGATTTTGAGTAAGCCATCCTTGTGAGGCTAATAGTCTGAGTGCTACATTCATATAGCCTTCGTTGGCTTTGTGTTCTTTTGTAATCTCCTCAAGACTTACGGTACCTTTACTTAGAATATAAGTTAACACCCCTTTGGTATGTAAGGTATACATAGTAGGTGCAACAGCAATACCATCTAAGTGTCTAAATAAATCCGATCGTAAGTTTCTTTTTTCTTCTTTTGATAACATCTATCAAAGATCGATAATTTGACCTTCATGTGCTATATGATATGCGTTATTATCAAAAATTTTACTTTCTTCTGAGTTTTTATCTAAGAGAGGATTAGTATGGTTAAGATGTATGAAGTGTATTTTTCGTTGTTCCTCCTCGTTAATTTTGTCAAATAAAATCGTGCTTTCTTCTATAAATGGATGTGGAATTTCACTCATATCTCTACCCCAGATTTCTCCATTTCTATAGAATGTTCCATCAAGTAACGCATAGTCAACTTTTGATATTTCTTCTTTAATATCACGATTCCATTATCCCACTTATCTATGTCTGGAATGAATAGAGCAGACTTATCAGTTGAGCTAATCTTGTAGCCTACAGTCTCAGAAAATTCATCTCTATGCGGAACTGAGAACGGAGTAATGGATGTCGTCTCTGAGAGTATGACATTTTGATTATCATGGATGAGTATCAGATTTATATTCTTAAGTTTTACTAATTGACTCCAAGGACCATTAGTCTCTAGGTATGATTTCATTTTCGGCATGACGTATACTGGAATAGCGTCAGCACTCATCGCCTCTCTACCGAGTTCCATCAATCCAGTATAATGTCCCATATGAGCATGCGTAAGGAAAATACCCTCCAAGTTATAATCGTCCTTTAGTAGATCATTCAGTTGTTCTTTAATATCTGGAGTAGCATCTATAAGCCAAGCCTTTCTACTTGCAGGATCTTTTATGCCTATGCATGATACAAGTTTTTTGAGTTTTGGATTATCCCATAGATTTATGCAACAAGATTTCTTACAATTGATCTGAGGGTAACCTGCATCTTGAGCGATACCTAAAACTATGAGATGTGGATTTTCAGACTCAGTAGTTACTGATGCTTTGCTACTATTATAGAGCCTGTAGATTACAGTTGATAAGAGTTACAATAGAAAAACAATAAACTCTATTCTGAATATTTTCATAATACAAAATTAAAGAAAGCTGAGTTTTATAATTCTACTACTATAGTTTATAGACTGATATTATTGAAGAATTAGGATGAGCTATAGGACTTCATCAATGACACCATTCTTCAGTACGCCCACACCTGCGGCCTCTACCTCTACAGTATCACCAGGCTTAAGATATATCGGTGGATCAAATCTTGCTCCAGCTCCATTAGGTGTTCCTGTAGAAATCATATCACCAGGTTTTAAAGTCATAAACTTACTCAAATAAGAAATGATATAATCGAATGGAAACATTAGATTAGATGTATTATCATCTTGTCTGACTTCACCATTGACACGAGTCTGAATGGCAAGATTCTTATAATCAGTAACTTCATCAGCTGTCATCATCCACGGACCTATGATACCTGACTTATCAAAATTCTTTCCTTGAGTTACATTAAACTTAGCATGTCTGACCCAATCTCTAAGTGTCCCTTCATTCATTAGTGTCAATCCTGCAATATGATCGTGAGCTTGCTCTGTAGGAATACGTCTTCCACCTTTACCGATAATGATAACTATCTCACCCTCGTAATCTAATTTGTCAGACTCAGGAGGTCTTACCATATTCTGATTATGTCCAGTAAAAGAATCCAAATATCTTAGAAATACACTCGGATATTTTGGTGCTTCAGAATTGTCTTTATACTCGGCATTACGCTTGGCATAGTTGACGCCGATGCAGACAATCTTTTCACCAGATTGTATCGGTACCATATATTCTATGTCATCATCAGAATACATATGAGCCGATTTTTTAGCTATGGATATTAGCTCATCAATAGCATCTTCTTCAATCCATTCTCTAAGATCTCCACCGTGGCTTTTGCCTATATCTGAGATTGTAATTTTACCATCATCTTCTCTGATTGATCCATAAGAAACGTGGCCTGTACTTTTTACTTTATATGTTGAAAATTTCATATTTATTTTTTTTTAAAATTAGTTTAGACGTATCTGTCTACCTTACTGAATTTTTAGTGAGATCAATTCCTTTAATTAATTCTTTTATTTCTGTAGAAAGAATAATTTTCTTTTCTGCAATATCTTTCTGAAAATACTTCTCCATAGTATTCATGCCTATATTTGAAAAAGTTAACAGAACTTCCTTGCTTCTGCCTTCTCTCAAACGAAAGAGTAAATTTACCATCTTGTAATTCTCATCGCCATCAATAATAAAGTAATCTTCACTTTTGACGACACGACATTTAATTCCTAATCTGGCAGCATCTCCTGTCGCAACAATCTCTGCAGACAGATCTTTAAAGAAAGACTGAAAATCTATCTCTACATTGGCTGAGCATTCTAAAGTTATGTGTGGCATGTTTTGTTGAGTTATGAGTTATGAGTTATGAGTTATGAGTTACGAGTTAAGAGTTATAAAGTTTGAAGTCATTTTTTTTACTAATCACTCCAACTACACTGCGTCCTCATACCCCGCCACGATAGGATCAGAATCTATATCAGAATCCCTTACCTCAGTGCCTTGAAACGGTGTGCCATGCTCAAACCATGATTTAGGTGCAGGAGCTCCCCAAAGTGTTTGTCTGCGAGGATCTTTTAGATCCCATCCGAGTGGCTCCCAATCAGGATCTACGGTTAAGTAATCACTTGTAAATGGCTCTAATCTATGGCCGTCGGGATCAAGAATGTAGAGGAAAAAAGCATTAGAAATACCATGCCTTCCAGGTCCTCTTTCTATATTCTCAACATAACCCTCTGATGCCATGACATCGAGTAAATGGATGATGTTGTTGATGCTTGCTGTCCAGATACCTGTGTGGTGGAGTCTTGGCCCTTTACCATTAGTCATTGCCATGTCATGGACGTTACCTTTACGATGTGTCCAAGCTGCCCACATATCACCTTTGTCAGTAAGGGTATATTCTGTTAATCTGAATCCCAGTTGACTTACGAAAAACTCGTAGGTACTCTGACAATTAGGAGTAAAGCAATTAATATGATCAAATCGTAATGGCGACAATCCTTTGTACTTAGAGAATTCTCGCATCAATGTCGGTACTCTCGTTTGCTTCGCATGAAACTCTAATGGCATACCTAATGGTGTACGTACTGCAAGCGTTCGTTCTTCTGCATGCTTATCTACCCACGAGGTCGGCAGTCCCAGTTTTTTAAAATGTAATTCCAGTGCATCTAAATCTTCGTCGAAAGCGACCTTGAATCCTAATGCGAAGACTTCAGCTTTATCACTTTGTTTTAGGACATAGCTGTGGTGATTTTTTTCTTCAAGACATCTCAGATACAATGTATCTTTTGTTCTTTCAGTTTCTATCATTCCCATGATATCGACATAAAATTTGCGAGATGCATCGAGATCCTTTACACCACATTCTACATGGCTACATCTGATTATATTAAATGGAAGTTTGAAGTTGTTTTTTATTAAGCCCATGCTTTCTTTTAGTTATAATGTCTATGAAAATGTCAATTCCAATTACAATTCCAATTTCAATTGAGTATGTGTTTTATTCCAAATCGTAACTGTATTCTATGAGTTATGTAGTTAAAAGTTTTAAATCAAAATGTCGATTACCATTGCAATGTCAAGTTGGCTTTTTATTCAGAATCATTTTTGATGATATAGCTATTAATTCTTCGCATTCAGATAATAGCCATGCTCTCTTGACGTCATCATTAGAATAAACATAATTTAAAATTTTTAATGTCGTTCTTGATTCCTTTAATTCTTTTACCACCAAGCTCATTTTATTAATGAAATCTTTTACCGTGACCGTCCCTTGAGCTTCTCCATAATTTAATGCTGCACTACCACTTGACCGTATAATTTGCTTAGCGTAATAGTCTAATTCGTAATCCTTTTTAAGATTCTTAAGGTATAAAATAGTCTCACCTGCAAACCGTACTAAACGGTTTTCAAAGTTATAAATTTTTATAGGCTCAGCGACTTCCATTTAAATTGAAAGAGATTTTAAATATGACATTTTGTTGATTTATTGATTGTTATTATAATGTGTAAATAGTTATATAATTATTAGTTTTCTAAGACTCCAACTGCTATTGAATTTGATATTTTGATTGATATTGAGATTTATATTGAGATTGATATTGAGATTGTTACTTTATAAGTTACAGTTTCCCCAAAACTGGAATAGCATGCGTATCATATGCCACACAGATATTCTTAGTTTCCATATAGAAATCAAAACTATATTCTCCGCCATCTCTACCAATACCACTGTACTTGACTCCTCCAAATGGTGCAGGTAGATGCCTTACATTCTGAGAGTTAACCCATACCATGCCAGCTTCTACGTCTCTAGCCATCCGGTGAGCTCGACCTGTATCTTTTGTCCATATATAAGCTGTAAGTCCATATCTGACAGAGTTTGCTATTTTGATAGCTTGTGCTTCAGTTTTAAATTTCATAACCGATAAGAATGGTCCAAAAACCTCTTCATTGCCGATTCTCATTTTAGTTGTGACGCCTTCTACTAAGGTAGGATTGACGTAGCATCCTTTCGATAATTTGCCTTTAGGAGCTGTTCCACCAGCCAAGATTTTTGCACCTTCCTGTGCTGCAAGTTTAGCATAGCTTAGAACCTTTTCTTGATGTGATGGATGGATGAGTGGACCGACTTCGGTTTTAGGGTCTAATGGATTACCGACTTTTATTTTCTTTACTCTTGCAGTTAATTTTTTGACGAATTTATCATAGACGCTTTCGTGTAATATTAATCTTGATGATGACGTGCATCTCTCACCGTTAAGACTATACTTCATGAAGATTACTGCATCAAGTGCTCTATCTAAATTGGCATCATCGAATACGATAACAGGATTTTTTCCACCCAATTCAAAATGAACCCTTTTTAATGTGTCAGCACCTTGTCGCATAATATGAGATCCAGTTGTAGTCTCTCCTACAAATGAGATAGCTTTAATAGAATCATGTTCTGTAAGAGACTTTCCTGCTGTCTCTCCCATGCCGTGTACAGTATTCCATACTCCTGGGGGTAGGCCAGCTTCTGTAGCAGCTTTACACAGAATATCTGCAGTCACTGGACTAAATTCTGCTGGCTTGTGTACGACGGTGCAACCAGCTGCAAGCGCTGGAGCTATCTTCCATGTACTTAACATAAATGGAGCATTCCACGGCGTGATAATACCTACAGGCCCTATCGGTTGCTTGATCGAGAAGTTGACGTGATGGGTATCGGGTGTAGACAGTCCGTTAGGTGCATCTATAGTCTTATCAGCAAAGTATCTGAAGTTAGCAGCACCACGTATAGCTGCTTTCTTAGTAAATCGAATAGGCTGACCTGTATCGTAGGATTCTAAGGCAGCAATTTCTTCTGAGTACTTTTCGATGTTAGCAGCTATCTTGTATAGGATATTTTTTCTTTCTCTATGATCTACAATCCTCCATTCTTTGAATGCTTTAGTAGCTGCTTTGGCAGCTGTATCGATATCTTTTGCATTACCAGAAGCAACATTTGCGATCAACTCACCATCCATCGGAGAATGCGTTTGAAAAGTTTTCTTAGAAGACGATGCGACTTCCTTTCCATTTATAAAATTTTTAATACCTGATCGCTTAAGTTTCTTCAGTTCCTTTTTAAGTATTTTCTCGTTTTTAGCTAGCATCTTATTTAGTGGCTTTATTATTTATTTCAATAGGGCTTTTAGAATAAGTCCTCTTTATATTATATAGTGATTAATTACACCCTTCCTAAGGACTATAGATCACGATAGTCAAATATAGTAGGACTTTTCCTTTATTAGTTGTACTTATGTGCTATTAATAATGTACAAAAAGACTATAATCTAATTGGTGGCTTCTAAAGTTTACAATCCACGTGAGCCTTATTTCCTTATAAGACCACTTAAGTCCTACATCGATAGGTTGCAGACGGAAGAGAAGCCACATCGTCATGAATGGCAGGAAATAATCTATGTGATAAAAGGACAAGGCAGACAAAAAATTGATAATGAAACGATAGAGCTCAGAGAAAATCATTTTTACCTTATTGCTCAGGGACAGGTGCATGATTTTTTAGTCGGTCGTAACCTTGAAGGTTATTTAATAAGATTCAGTAATGAGATACTACCAACGGTACCTGGTAGTGGAATTAGTTCTAATATCTCCATGCTTTTCAGTAATCTATGGAATATCAACTCTATTGAGATAGCTGATAAAGATATCTCACAGTATGAAAGAATATTACATTCTATAGAATATGAATATCTTAATTCCAGCAGATTCGCAGATATAAGCGAAACACTTCGGTATATTTTTCTATCACTTATGATTAAGTTAATAGGTGACGTCCAAAGTCAAATCAAGATTAGCTCCCCAGAAAATGACAGTGATAAAAGGCTGCTAATGTCCTTTCTAATTTTAGTTAATGATAATTATTCTGACGAGCACGATTTAGAATTTTATGTTGCTAAATTGAATGTAGACCTGAGGAAACTAAGAAGATTAACTAAAAAATATACGGGCCAAACGCCAAAGCGACATCTGGTCAATAGATCTATGGATGAAGCTAAACGGATGCTGCAATACAGTGGGATGAACTTCAAGGAAATAAGCTTAAAATTAGGCTATTCTGACCCAAGCTATTTTTCTAAACATTTTAAAACACAATTTAAACTCTCACCTAAACAATATAGAGCAAGCTTTATTTAAATTTACATTGCATCTACATTCATATCCTATAAAAAATGTAAAATGATACAACCAGATCAGATTATCAAAGAGGCGCAGAGATTGCATCAAGCTGAGAAGAGCAGAAAGCAGATCGAAGCTACAACAATTGCATATCCAGATATTGATATAGCTGATGCATACAAGATACAATCAGCTTGGATGGATATCAAAAAATCAGAGGGTCGTAAGGTCGTAGGTCACAAGATAGGATTGACTTCTAAGACGATGCAGAAAGTTATGAGTATAGATGAACCAGACTTTGGGGCATTGCTGGATGATATGGTTTTTGAAGAAGGTACAGAGATAGAGGCTGCAAGATTCCTCGATCCTAAGATTGAAGTCGAGTTAGCATTTATACTAAAAGATAGACTTGAAGGTGAGAATGTTACGATAATGAATGTTCTTAATGCTACAGATTATGTTGTGCCGGCATTAGAGCTGATAGCTGCACGATCCTTCAGGTTAAATCCTAATACAGGGTATAAGCGTACCGTTAGAGATACGATATCAGATAATGCTGCTAATGCAGGTATTATCTTAGGTGGATTACCTATGAAGCCTGACGCATTAGACCTGAGATGGGTAGCAGCGATGATGTCTCGAAATGGTGTTATAGAAGAAAGCGGTGTCTCTGGAGCAGTTCTTAATCATCCTGCCAAGGGCATTGCATGGTTAGCTAAGAAATATGCTACTCATGGAATAGCATTAGAGCCGGGTCAGATAATACTTGCAGGCAGTTTTACAAGGCCGGTAGATGTCAGAGCTGGGGACACATTTACAGTAGATTACAACAAGATGGGATCAGTTTCTATACACTTTAAATAATTCAATAAGCATGTCCATAAAGAACAAATTTAAAGCTGCTATTAAATCTGGTAAAAAACAGTACGGAATATGGAATGGTATTCCACATTCTTATGCAGCTGAGATATTGGCAGGTGCTGGATTTGATTGGGTACTTGTCGATGCAGAGCATGGTCCATTTGATATCAATCAGATAGTGGTGCAGTTGCAAGCTATGTCAAGATATGATACGACTCCGATCTTAAGAATACCGTCTGCAGACCACGTATATATGAAGACACTTATGGATGCAGGTGTTCAGTCATTTATAGTGCCGATGATAGAATCTGCAGAACAAGCACAGTATATTGTAGAAGCGGTTAATTATCCTCCTCATGGAAGGAGAGGTGTGGGTACAGCACTAGCAAGAGCTGCCCAGTGGAATAGAGTCAATGACTATTTCAATATCGCTAATAATGAGATGTGCATCATTGCACAGATAGAGTCCGTATCGGGTGTGGAGGCTTTAGACGAAATTCTTAAAGTCGATGGTGTAGATGTAATATTCTTAGGGCCAGCTGATCTTGCAGCTTCTATGGGCTACTTAGGAAAGCCAAGCCATCCAGATGTAGTTAGAGCTGTAGATATATGTCTGATTAAAATTATCGCAGCAGGAAAAATACCAGGCGTATTGACGTCTTCCAAAGAACTTATAAAGGATTATTCTGCTAAAGGGGCTCAGATGATAGGCGTGGGATTAGATACTATTCTCTTAGCTAAAGCCACCAAAGAATTAGCAGAGTATTATAAGCCAGACCTACAGAAAAAAAGGAGTAACACTCAATACTAATTCTATCTAAATATATCTTTCATTCTGTGTCATCAATTACTGCAGATCTGGAAGCATAATGAGTACGAAATACATCAATGCTATAAACGATAGTATGGGGATAAGGAATATCTTGAGTACGGTGAGTCCATTAAAATTATTTGGACTTTTCTTCATTCCTATCACTTTAAATAGGGACATGAAGAGAGAAACCATGAATAATAGTCCCAATATCAAGAATACTAATCCTACAATGTCATTATTACTCATATTACTAATTATTGTCGCATAATAGTACTTATTATGCTTCCAGGTAGGGACATATATATTATATTTAATATGAAAATGAAAGATTTAACTATATTAGGAAAGCTACATTACATATTATACAGGTAAAATGATACTTTTACGCAAAATCAAAAAAAACTTTACAATGAATAGACGAATACTCATATGTTTTTTCGCAATCATAGGACTTTGCATTTCTTCAAATGCACAAACTGAAAATAGTAAGTGGGGCCTCATGTTAAGTGGTGGTAAGATGGAATACAATGGTGACATCGGAAGCAACATGATATTTGGTAAGCCATTTCAAGGTCATATCGGAGCGAGAGTCGCGAGATACCTAAATCCTTCTTTTGATCTTGTGTTAGCAGGTTCTACAGGACGTCATGGAATTGACTTGTCTATGGAGCCAGGCAATACTAATTTAGATCAATTTCTTTCGAATGTTTTCCAAGTCAATTTAGGAGCACATTATAAGATTCTAAAAGGAAAGAAATTTACGCCATTTTTATCTGGAGCGTTAGGTTATATAAGTTATAGTCCTGAGAACGGAATTGGTGGATTCGCTGATAGAGGTCAAGAAGAATCTAATCTTCACGTTCCGCTAGGTTTAGGTTTAAAATACCAAGTAAGTGATAAGTTTGGATTATTCTATCACTCACAATACGGATTAAATTTTGGAGGTAAATACGATGGTGCATATGAAGGATCTCCTACTAATCCAGTCGCAGATAGTGGTAATGACAATTACTTGCTACATGAGCTTGGATTAGGTTTCTTTTTCGGCAAGAAGGATAGAGATAAGGATGGTGTAGCTGATGATAAAGATGCTTGTCCTGATACACCAGGTCTTAAAGAATACATGGGTTGTCCTGATACAGATGGTGACACAGTTATAGATAAAGAAGATGATTGTCCTGAGGTAGCTGGTCTTGTAAAGTTCAGAGGTTGTCCTGATACAGATGGTGACGGCGTTATTGATAAGAGTGATGCATGTCCTGATGTACCTGGAGAAGAGAGATACATGGGTTGTCCTGATACGGATGGTGATGGTATCGCTGATAATAAAGATAAGTGTCCAGAAGAGTCAGGAGTAAGTAAGTACGACGGTTGTCCTATTCCAGATACAGATGGTGATGGATTTAATGATGATGACGATGAGTGCCCTACAGAAGCAGGTACATTAAGAGGTTGTCCTGATGCAGATGGTGACGGAGTACAAGATAGAAATGATGATTGTAAAGATGTTGCAGGTACAGTTAAAGGTTGTCCAGATAGAGATAATGATGGTATAGCGGATAAGGATGATAAGTGCCCTGATGAAGCAGGTGTTCCTGAAATGGATGGTTGTCCTAAGGTGAGAAAGCCTACAAGAACTGAGCTCATTAACAGATACTGTGCACCTTCTATCCAGTTTAAGTCTGGTACGGTAGGCGACGATGCATACCAAGGTATCGTAGATGGCATCGCTGAATGGTCTAAGACTTACCCAGAAGCATTCTTTAATGTATCAGGTTATTCTGATAGCCAAGGAGCACCAAGTGCTAATCAGGCTTTGTCTAAGAAAAGAGCTAAGAAAGTATATGAAGGCTTAATTAGAGCTGGAGTAGCTGCAGAAAGAATTACTTATGAAGGCTATGGCGCTACTAACCCTATTGCAGATAATGCAACTAAAGAAGGTAGAGAAATGAACAGAAGAGTTCAAGTATGTGCAAGCACAACTAAGAGAATAATAGAAACAACTAATACTAAGAGATAATCTTAGAAATTGTAGATAATATAAAGCCTCCAGTGAGTAATCATTGGGGGCTTTTTTATTTTACAGGTATTCAGGAGCTGAGCTGAGCTAAGGATAGAATATATGATATCTTTTAAAAAGAAGGACAATGATCAATTGCCCTCCAATTAATTTGATAGAGTTATGCATTAGAAAATCTAATACATAAAATAAGATCTAAGTCTACCCTAACAGCACGGCAGATCACAACAAGGCAGATCGCAACATGCAAGCGCAACAGTGGAAGTAATCCCCAATAATGCCATTAATACTTTCATATTATTATTTTTTAAAAAAGTTAAGAAATATAATTATATCGTAATATTACGATGGCTATAGCCAAAAAAATATCAGCAACAATTCTTCATCTTCATGAATAGCGTACTGATTGTGGTCATGAGTTCCATACAGTTCTTTTCATCTACACAGTAGCATTGAAAATTGTTTTCGATGTCTCCTTTAATAATACCTGCCTCCTTCATAGCTTTTAGATGCTGAGACACTGTAGACTGCGCTAATGGTAATTCTTCGACAACGTCACCACATATACAAGAGCCTTTCTCTATGAGTGTCTCTAATATCGCAATACGAGCAGGATGACCTAACGCCTTAGCCATATTGGCCAACCTGTTCTGAAAGTCTGAAAATAATTCTGCCTTACTTGAACCCATATCGCAATATTACGATAAAAATTCAAACAATTCAGGATCTCTCGAAAATCCAACATTAGTAAATTGAAATTGGGGTCCTCAATAACTCCTATGGCACTATATTTTTGATTTGATATCTATGAGATCATTCTTGATCAGCTGCAACTCCTTTTTAATAGTTTTGAGTTGATTTAGATCTCTGATATATTGAGACTTAGGGGAGATAGAATAATTCTTGTCAGCCAGCGCAAGCTTTGCACCATCTAATTTATATCCTTGGATCTTAACAAGGTCATATATTTTATTGACTACAAGAACATCTTCTTTCAAAAATCTTCTGACGCCTTTGTTATTCTTCTGTGGTCGCAGTTCGCTGAACTCTCCTTCCCAATATCTTATAAGTGAAGTCGCTACACCAAACATTTTAGCAACTTCCCCTATCTTATAATATCTTTTGGTTAATAATTCAGGATCTATCATATTATAAAATTAATCAATACAATCGTATTTATTTACAGAAAATATCGATTCTCATATTTATGATCTCATGGATTCAATCCACTAATGCAACATTATATGATTATCAGTCCCATGTATACTATATGATTATGAAGATGCCTTTTACCATATGGGTTATCATCAGTATATAAAGGAGTGTTTTGTTTGATTCTAAGACTATACCGCTCTATAAGCTTCATTTTAACGGCTTAAATGCAAAGTTCCTCCCTATTGTACAGTATATGCTATTCAAATGGACTCTTTACAGCTCTCTACGCATAATGTTGGTGCCTTCGGTAAGTATAAGCCTCTATTCTAATATACATAATCACTGAGATCATCTATAGTATTAAGTATGTATGCTGAGAAAATAAGCCCCTTAAGCATATATACAGTAGAATGCTACTTGTACACAGCCTCATTTTTCAATAGAACAGAGATTCTACCTGTATCTATCTCTCCATATAGCTCCATTATAAATCCTTTTTATTCCATTCTCGCCTTACATATTACAATTTGGTATAATGTTTGAATATATACCTTATGTATTATGAAAAGTTTGAATATAATATTGTTTAAAAGTATAAACAACAGATAGTCAAGCTTTTAAACATTCAAAAAATTATAATACAAATTTTTTAATATTCATTTTTTCATTAGAATACATTTTAAACTAACGTACAACACAAAAATTTTTAACCATGAAGAATTTAATTTTAACATGTTCAAATTTAAATACAAAAGCGCTTACGCTTTTTGTGTTTGTATTTGTCGCATGTCTCAACCTTAGCGGGCAGACTGAATCGGTTATGATTACAGATCCCGCTGCAGGTGATAGAGACCTTTGCGCAGAGCAGCAAGAGATGGTAACGTTTATTGCTGATGCCAAAGATGCTGGTGGTACTTCTGTATCTTCCAGTTTACTTACTTGGAATTGGGCTGGTCCCAATGGATTTTCATCTACCCAAGCACAACCAAGTCTTACTATAGACGATGTAGCTTATGATGGTGATTATATGGTGACAGTAAGTTTTCCTAATGGAGCTTCTGCTACGGATATGATTACTATTAATGTAGAGGAGACTATTGAGATCGATTGTCCTGAACCTTTAGTAATTACACCTGATTTAACAGGCACAAATCCAACTTGTGATAGAGATTTAGTTTTTACAAGCTTTACTGTAGAGTCTGTAAATTGTAGTTCAAACTATCAGGCTTGCATTACGTTTATTAATGAAGATGGAACTACCAGAGAGGCTGATGGCGGTCCAGTTACACCTATTGTTGTACCTGTTTCATCATCTCCTCAGACAATTACATTTTCAGGAGCAAATTACTCTGGACTTCCTTTTGGATTTCATACTTTACGTATTGATATAAAGGATGTATCTAATTCTAATAATATTGTACAACAATGTTTAATTGATGTTCAAGTATTAGAGAGTATCAATAATCTTGCTTGTAATGATCTCGTTAATGTAACAATGACAGATGAATGTGAGGCTATACTAACTCCTGCTATGATACTACAAGGTGATTACTGCTTTGATGCATTTCAGATAGAAGCAGAATTAGTTTCTGATTCTGATGTGAATGCGAGTGGTACTTCTCAGATAACTATCAGCCAGATAGGTACTTATAATGTAACAGTCACTGGACAATCAGGATTAAGTTGTTGGGGTCAAGTGCTTGCAGAAGATAAGTCTCTTCCAGATCTTGATTGTGATGATGTTTCCATATTCTGTACGGAATTAGATGATGCAAATCCTGGGTCTACTATTAGAGGCTTTGATAGAGGCTTTGCAACTGATATGACTGTTCCTTTTACAGGATCAGGTAGTTTAACTATACCATTTAACTTGTCTGATATATCAGGTTCTATAACTAATATAGTATTGAACTTTGAAGCTCAACTTTCTAACGTTGGTGACTTAGAAGTTACACTCCAATCACCTAACGGAACGGGACCAGTTATATTATTAGATTTAGATGAGTTTATGGATCCTTGCGACGGATCTAATATCAATGTATGTCTTTCTGATGCAGGTGTATTAGACTATGATATGTTTGCATCTCCAGTACAATGTAGAGAGACATTAAATGCTTTTATAGGTAGTTTTAAGCCTAAGAATCCATTCAGTGGATTCTATAGCGAAAACGCGGCAACTACAACAGGAGCTACAACATGGAATCTTGTTATAAACAATGCAAGTACAACTGAACCAATTACAATTGTAGAGGCTGACTTACAAGTAACAACTAATGAAGGTACATTCTTAACTTCTACAGAATTAATAAACTCTGTAGGTTGTGATAGTGCACCTGTCATTACATTCGAAGATGATGAGATAGGACAGAATTGTGATAATGGTCTATGGACTGTTGTAGAAAGAACGTGGACAGTAACGAACCAGAATTCTGGAAGATCAGAAGACTGTGTACAGACAATAAATGTCAAGAAATTTACAGCAGGTGATATTATCTGGCCGAAGAGTTTTGATGGTTTAGATCAGGAAACTTTGACTTGTGCAACTGCAGGTTTAGATACAGGATTACCTATGTTACCATTCGGTAGAGCATTAGGAGATTGTGGAAACTTCCAGATGTCAGCTGATACGCTTACGTTCTCAATATGTGGTCCAGTAGCGAAGAAAGAAGTTATTACTTATTCAGTTTTAGACTGGTGTACAGGTGATATTGTAGAGTATGACCAAACGATTAAGATTGAAGATAAGGAACCTATCGTAGCGACTTGTTCTCCTGATGATTTAGCACCAGCAGATGCAGATTTCTTTGAGAATACTTTAGGTTTAGATTTGTCAGAAGTAGAGAACATGCCTTACTTAGCTAATACTGATTCAGGTACATGTAGTGGTACATGGAATTTTGTACCGCCTTTGACGATAGATAATCCTTGTAATGATGATATAACATTTACATTATCTTACAGATTAGCTGATCCTGCTAATCCACTATCTCCAGATCCATTCGCAACATACATTGATGACAATGTTGTATATGATGCTTCAGGATTCCCAGTGAGCATTACAGGTCTTCCAGGAGATCAGTTTACATGGATAAGAATAGAAATGGAAGATGAGTGTGGTAATGAGGGATTATGTTTCAGCGAAGTATTCATGAGAGATAACATAAGACCTAATCCAGTATGTGTAGAATTTACAGTAGTGGCATTAGGAGATGATGGATGTGGATTCTTACCTGCAGAGTCTGTAGATAATAGAAGTTATGATAACTGTAGTGTAGATGCTTTAGCGGTCAGAAGATTAGGAGTAGGAACATTTGCTGATCAGTTACAATTATGTTGTTCTGATTGTACTAACGGTCCTATCATGGTAGAGCTATTAGTAACAGACGGTAGTGGAAACACCAATACATGTTCTGCTGAAGTAAGATTACAAGATAATATTCCTATCAGAATGATATCTTCACCTCCAGCTACAGTAACATTTGATTGTGAGGATGTATCTGTAGACTTGACAGCGTTAATAGCAGCCGAAGCAGCAAGATTTGAATTTGAAGATAACTGTGGTTGGGATAATAATTCTAATACAGTATCAGTAACTGATGACTCTCCTACAAGTCTTGAAGTTGGTTCTTGTGGTGTAGGAAGTGTAGTTGTTAAGTATGAAGTAACTGATAATTGTGGAATGCCTGTACCAGGATCACCATTTAATCAGACGTTTAACTTCGTTAATAATTCATTGAATAATCCATCTGACTTCACAGTAACTAGATGGCCAGAGGATTTAACTTTGACTAATTGTACAGGACTTTCTGGTCTTAATCCTGAAGGACTAAGCAGTCAAAATAATGCAGATAATATTCTTGTGAATACAGGTGCATGTAATGACTTAGCGATAGGTTATAATGACTTAGTATTCTACAATGTAGATAACGCATGTCTTAAGATATTAAGAACATGGACAGTGGTAGACTGGTGTATAGCTAATGCGCCTGGCAATACTTTAGCAGATGCAACAAGATCTTTCACACAAGAGATTAAGATATTTGATACAGCTGCGCCTATCGTATCTGTAAGTAATATTACTGTTTCAGATTCAGTAGGAGTATGTTCTGCTAATGTAGAATTAATAGCTACAGTATCTGATCCTTGTACGGATATGTTTTCTACACAAGAGAATACAGTAACTTATACTATAGCATATGCTGATGGAACATCTGCTAATGGTACGGGACTTGATGCAAGTGGAGTATATCCAATAGGAGTAAATACAGTATCATTTGTAGCAGAAGATCACTGTGGTAACGTAAGTGATCCAGTTAATGTAACTGTTACGGTATTAGATGCTAAGGCGCCGACACCTTACTGCTTAGGTACTATAGTAACTGCGACGATGTCTGATGCAGGAGCAGTTTCGGTATTGGCTGATATTTATGATCTAGGAGGAGAGGATACATGTGATGATAACGTTGAAGTATATTTCGTAAGAAATGGAGTAGAGTCTACGAGTCTTTCTTTTGATTGTGACGATATTCCTAATGGCGTATCTCAGACGATAGCATTAGAAGTACACTTCAGAGATAGTGCAGGTAACTCTGATTTCTGTATCGTACAATTATTATTACAAGATAACAACAGTGATGTATGTGAGAATGGTTCAGGTTCTAGAGTAGCTGGTAATGTACATACTGAATTACACGAGAATATAGAGAATGTTATGGTAAGCCTACAGGCTCCTGACAATGATTTCAATAATCAGATGATGACACTTGAGGATGGTAACTATGCTTTTGAGCTTTTACCAGATAGCAGCAACTACTTCGTATCAGGTCAGAAAGATGATCACGTATTAAATGGTGTAAGTACATTAGATATACTTATCATACAGAGACACATATTAGGAGCTAATACATTTACCTCTCCTTACAAGGTGATCGCAGCAGATGTTAATAATGATGAGTTGATAACAGCGATTGATTTGATTACATTGAGAAAGTTAATCTTAGGTTCTATTAATGATCTTCCTAATGGTCAGACACCATGGAGATTCCCTAATGAAGGACAAAGATTTGTAGATGAACTAAGACCTTTCCCTTACACAGAATCTATAGATATCTATAACTTACAAGGTCCTATGAGCGATCAAGATTTTGTTGGAGTTAAGATAGGTGACGTGAATGGAAGTGTAGTAGTTAATAGCTTCAACGATGAATCAGAATTAGATAAGAGATCTGACAGAACTCTATCACTTGCAGTAGTAAATCAGAACTTAGTAGATGGTGAGCAAGTAACTATACCAGTATATGCTGATAATATGACTGATATCGCTGGATTCCAGCATACATTAAATTATGATGCGTCTGCTATGACATTAGTTACCGTAGAAGCTGCAGGACTTAATATTACAGATGATAACGTAGCATACTATAATGCTGACAACGGTAGCATAGCGATCAGTTGGAATGCCGTAGATGGTGTAAGCTTAGATTCTGATGAAGTACTATTCGAGTTAGTATTCGATGTAAATCAAAATACAAACTTAGCTAAGAACTTATTTATCAACTCAGGTATGACAAAAGCTGAGGCTTATACATCTGATCTTGAGATATTAAATATCGACTTAAATGTCAGAGGAATAGAGAATACAGATTTCGTTGTATACCAAAATGTACCGAATCCATTCTCTAATAATACAGAAATTCAGTTCTCACTTCCGGGTGAGAGTGATGTAACTTTCTCAGTATTCGATCTTAATGGAAGAGAGATACTAAGACAGACAAATACCTACACTAAAGGGATTAACTCTATCTCACTTAACAGTGAGCAGTTACAATCTACAAGTGTAATGTACTACACGCTTGAGTCAGCATATGGCACAGCAAGTAAAAAAATGATACAAATACGTTAGTGTTAACTTGTATAATAATAGCCGTGCAGTCGTCAGATTGCACGGCTTTTTTTATTTTATTAATTAAGACAAAGTCAGTCTTGTTAGAATCTTTTAGTACATAGACAAGAAGTAATCTATGTATTTATTGATCTTGGTTCCTAAGTAATAAGGCATATTCATAAGAAAGAATGGCTTTTTCTTGATAGGTGTCACATGTTCTTCTATACTGAATGGTCCTCCATAGAATCGGATTGCATATGGATGATTAGTCCTCTCTATGAACTGATGTAGAGATCTTAATTTGCCATAGCTGCCTGACTTTATTTCTATCGGTATGATCTTGTTTTTATAATTGATGATGATGTCTACTTCTGCTGAGGATTGATTTTTTTCTCTTACCCAGAAGTGTGGCTTGTGGTAGCTTATAGAATTAAGAGATATTAACTCTTGTGTAATTATGTGTGGGATTATTTTGCCTTTGTAGGCGGTACTTAGATCTTTGTATGCAAGCATATCGCCCTGTATCTTTAAGTCATAATTGACTAAGCCCGTATCGAGGAATTGTAGCCTTGGAGCTTTTTTCATATCAGGTATGATAGGGGACAGCACATCTGTACTGGGATAGATTAATTGTATAACCTTAGCGTCATTGAGATCTCGGAATGCTTCGGCGATCTCGCGAGAACCATAATTAGAATTACCAAATTTCTGAAACTTGATCCTCTTATCCACATATAGATGGGCTACGGAGATGATATGCTTAATGACCTTTCTTTCCTTATTGTTGCGAGCATAATTTTCTATATCATTCTTATACGTTGTCCATATACTTTCATAAACGGATGGAAGGTCAGCTACACTTTTGTTTTTAAGGTATGTGACTATCACCTCAGGCATACCTCCTATAATTGTATAAGTATTAAATAAGTCCAACAGAATTTCGTGACTATAGTGAGTCATCGGTACTTGTCCAAGTTCTTCCAAGGCTCTATCATAGCCTGAAGCATATAGAAATTCTGAAAAATTAAATGGATGCAGGTATAAATACTCAATCCGACCTACAGGAAATTTCTTCACCTCACTCAAGGCAAATTCTAATAATGACCCAGCAGCGATGACATGTAAATCTGGTATATCCTCATAGAGGTATCGCAGTAATCCTATGGCCTTAGGAGATTCTTGGATCTCGTCAATAAATAATATTGTAGACCCCATATTATCCGATGGGATATTATGAGATAGCATAAGAGCATCTATGATATCTCGTACACTATCGTATCGCTCAAAAAATCCAAGATCTGCTGATCTCTCCAGGTTAAGAAGAATGCTATGCTCATATTTTTTAGAAAATGCTTGGATTAACGTGGTTTTTCCTACTTGTCTAGCGCCTCTAAGTATCAATGGCTTGCGGTGATCTTTGATTTTCCAGTTGTCCAATACCTGCATTGCCTGCCTCATGTAAGCCATAAATTCCAATTTATATATACGAAATAAGGGTAAATATGCTCAGTAAAAACATAAAGTAAGGGTAATTTTACATTAATATTGTCACATAATAAGGGTAAGTATCAATAAATATTGTCACAAAATAAGGGTAAATAAAAGTAATAATTGTCACAAAGTAAGGGTAAATATAAAAATAAATTGATTTTCGTTAGAAATATTACTTTTTTTAGATTAAAAGTAGTTATATAATCACTTAGCAGATAAGGTCTTTCTACCATTTCCATACACGGCGAGTTGATGGACAAGTATTACAGATGATAATGATCTATTTAAATTCCATATAATCATCAATAGATTTAGATAGAAAAAATGGCAATAGAAGGCATCTTATTAAGATTAAATCTAAATAAATAAATCACTATCATGGCTATTTTAATTACATCCTTATAATGCTCAAAAGAGTTATATATTTGCGCTGTTTTAGGGGGACTTACTATACTTACTAAATCTTCCTAATTCGCTTGATCTAACTACAAACTTATAATACAGCGATGCTATTAACAGCACTAGTGGTTATCGGAATAATATTGATATTAATATCAGTATTTTCTATTTCAGATAACTTAATCCAGATAGAGGCTCAGAAGGAAGGTATTGATACTCAAAAAACCAACTTAAGTCTCATTCCGTCTTTCAAAGATTTATTTTCTCCCTCATTGCCATCTTATGTCGATAAGAACAAGCTGCATAGATTAAAGAAAGGTATGAATATAAATATAGCAGGAGGTGCTGCCAGTGTTGTAAGTGATGCTAATGTGGCAAGGTATGCCGTAAGACCTCAGTTGTATAGAGGATTATCACCTATACCTAAGATGGAGGTCGCTGAGGGTGATGAAGTATTAGCAGGTCAGGTTTTATTTTTCGATAAGAAGAATCCCAATGTAAAATTTGTTTCTCCAGTCAGTGGAGAAGTTGTAGAGATCAGAAGAGGTGCAAAAAGAGCGATAAGCCATGTCATCATCTTAGGAGATAAGACACAAAGATATATGCAGCATACGCCACCATCTATCAATAACGCCTCTCGAGAAGAGATCGTAGAATACATGCAAGCATCAGGTGGATGGACTTTGATTAACCAGAGACCATTTGATATAATCGCAGAGACAGAAGTCATTCCAGAAAATATATTTATATCCACTTTCGATACAGCACCGCTTAGTGCTGATATGAACCTCATTATAGAAGGCAAAGAAGAAGCATTCCAGCATGGTCTTACAGTATTGAGTAAGCTTACTGATGGTAAAGTTATTCTCGGATTGGACGGGAGAGGAACGACTGAGCCTAATCCTGCTTATACTAATGCGACTGGAGTAGAGAAGCACTGGTTTAACGGAAAGCATCCAGCAGGTAATGTAGGCGTACAGATACACCACACAAGACCTATTAAAGGAGGTAATTCTGTATGGACGCTCAAGCCAGAAGATGTAGCTGCTATAGGACAGTTATTCTTATCAGGAACTTATGATGCATCAAAAGTAGTAGCTATAGCAGGATCAGATGTTGTAGATCCGCAACACTACAGAACTTATAAGGGAGCCAGTATCACAGAGCTTACTAAGGACTGTGTACCAGAAGGCGAGACATTAAGATACATATCCGGTAATGTACTTACAGGAGAACAAGTAGATAAAGAAGACTTTCTTAATGATAAGCACAACTTAGTTAGTGTTGTAAAAGAAGGTGATAATTACGAATTATTTGGATGGTTGTTACCTATTAAGCCGAGACCGAGTGCATCTGGTACTTTCCCTAACTTCATTCTTAAGAATCATGAATTTGAAGTAGATACTAATACACACGGTGAGGAGAGAGCTTTTGTTGTAACAGGTCAGTATGAGGATGTCTTACCTATGGATATATATCCACAACACTTAATGAAGGCAATCCTTACTGGAGACATAGAGAGAATGGAAGGATTAGGTATCAATGAATTATCAGAAGAAGATGTCGCTTTATGCGAATTTACATGTACATCAAAGCAGCCTCTCCAAGAGATATTACGAGATGGTCTTGACATGATGAGAGAACAAGCATAGAAATTAAATTAGAAATAAAGAATCAATATTATAAATGGGTCTTTTAAGCTTTTTACAAAAAATAGAACCGGACAAAAAGAAAAGTCCTTTCCTCCATACACTTTACGATGGCTTCTTCACATTCGCCTATGCGCCGAAGACAGTTACTAAAGGAGGTGTGCATATCAGAGATGGTATGGATTTAAAAAGAACAATGGTATTCGTCGTTCTTGCGATGCAGCTTTGCTACGTCTTTGGTACGTATAATATTGGGCATCAGCATTTTGATGCTATAGGTATGTATCCAGGATTTTTAGAAGGTTTTCACTTGAAGTTAGTACACGGCTTGATTAAGTTATTACCTATATTCATCGCTACTCACGTTGTTGGTCTTGGTATAGAATTTTGGTTTGCTGCTAAGAAAGGACATCCGATAGAAGAGGGATTTCTTGTTTCAGGCGCATTGATACCATTAATTATGCCACCAGATATTCCGATTTGGATTCTTTGTGTAGCGGTAGCGTTTGCGGTAATCTTAGGTAAGGAAGCATTTGGAGGTACAGGAATGAATATATGGAACATAGCACTACTTGCGAGAGTGTTTGTATTCTTTGCATATCCCACTTCAATCTCAGGCGATGAAGTATGGGTGTCAGGATTTGAGAAAGTGGCGCCAGGTATGGCCGTAGATTATGGATGGGCTCACGGTATGTTTAATTCATTATTTGAATGGGGCAAGATGGCCACCTTTGATACAGGTGCTGTTATCCACGATGCATTTAGTGGCGCAACGCCATTAGCATTAGCATCTAAAGGTGGATGGTCAGCAGTGACAGAACAGTTTACTGTATCGCAGATGTGGTGGGGCACAATACCGGGCTCCATAGGAGAGTCAAGTAAGCCATTAGTTTTAATAGGCGCTGCTATATTGTTAATTACAAGAGTGGCCAGCTGGAGAATCATGTTCAGCATGTTCTTAGGATGTAGTGCTATGGGATTAGTTTTTAATGCATGGGGAGCCACACCTTTTATGGAAGTGCCTTGGTTCTATCACTTCTACATAGGAAGTTTTTTCTTTGCTATGGCTTATATGGCAACCGATCCAGTAACTGCGACATCTACTAATACTGGTAAGTGGATATATGGATTTATGATAGGTGCTATAGGTTTATTAATCAGAGTATTTAATCCAGCATATCCAGAAGGATGGATGCTCGCCATATTATTCTTAAATACATTTGCACCATTAATTGACTACTACGTTCTCGACGCTAATATGAAGCGACGATCAGCAAAAGCATCTAACTCTTCAGCAATGATTATGAGAGATGCTGATAACGTGAACGAAAAGAATATAACACATGCATAGTACATCACAAACACTAAGATTTGTATTGATTATGACTTCAATTGTGGCATTGCTGTTAGCATTGTTACAGAATGGTCTTAAGTCAAAGCACGATTATAATGAAGCACTCTACAGTAAGAAAGCTACGCTTGCAGCTGTAGCCAATCAGTTAGACATAGATTTTACTAAAATTAATGGTGATCAAGTAACTGAAATATTCAACAGTCAGATTGAGCAATCTGTAGTTAATTCAGATGGTAAAGTATTATCAACTGAAGAGCTAGAAGAGATGGGTGTAAAAAATGGTAAAGCAGAAAATCTTGACTTAGCCAAGGAAAACAAAAAACCTATAGATGAGCGATTATTACCGTTGTATGAATTTACTAAATCAGGCGGTGATAAGTTCTACATTACATATGCAAGAGGTAAAGGTCTATGGGACGAAGTATGGGGAAATATCGCATTAGAATCAGACCTTAATACGATAGCTGGTGTATCATTTGATCATAAAGCAGAGACACCAGGATTAGGTGCAGAGATAAAGGACAACAAAGCTTGGGTCAAGCAATTTATAGGTAAGAAATTATATGGACCGGATGGCACATGGAAGTCTATATCAGTGAGAAAAGGTGGCGCTAAGGATACAATCTACGAAGTGGATGCCATATCAGGTGCTACAATTACAGGTGATGGAATTGAAGATATGCTTGAAGAAGACCTTATTGCATATGATGCATATTTTGATAAATTAAAAAACAGAAAATAAAGAGCTCTTCTTTATTTGAAAAAAATAGAATTGTATGGCTGACACAGCAGTTATAGAAAAAAAACAAGGATTGACTTTCGGTAAGAAAGAGCGTAAGCTTTTGACTGATCCATTAAGTCAGAATAATCCGATTACAGTACAAGTATTAGGGATATGCTCTGCACTTGCCGTGACGACAGGTATGAAGAATGCACTCGTCATGTCAGTAGCAGTAATTTTCGTTTGTATATTCTCCAATGTGATTACATCATCTCTTAGAAAGATGATACCGAAATCAGTAAGGATGATTGTACAACTGATTATAATCGCAACGCTTGTGACAGTAGTAGAGTTATTGCTTAAGGCTTATGCATTTGAAAGCTACAAGCAGTTATCAGTCTTTATAGGATTGATAATAACTAACTGTATTGTGATGGGAAGATTAGAAGCTTTCGCAATGGCTAATAGACCCTATGAATCAATGCTTGATGGATTAGGAAATGGAGTCGGTTATGGTATCATATTGATGATAGTAGCATTCTTCAGAGAGTTCTTCGGTAAGGGAGAAGTATTTGGTGCTAAGATTATAGGAGCCTCACCAGATTATATGATTAATACATTAGAGAGTGGAATATTCGGCTGGTATCAACCTAATAATTTAATGGTATTATTCCCTTCAGCAATGTTCGTTATAGCAATATTGATATGGGCACACAGAGCATGGAAACCACAATTAGTAGACGTTTCTTAAGCGCATAGTCGCTAATAATTAAATAAATAGATTATTGATTATAATCTTGGTATTAAAGAAAATATGAATACAATATTTCAACATTAGAAAGACATGGGAGACTTAATTAATATTTTTATAAAATCAGCATTCATAGAAAACCTTGCTTTGGCATATTTCTTAGGAATGTGTTCTTACTTAGCCGTTTCTAAAACTGTAAAAACTGCAGTAGGATTAGGCTTAGCAGTTATCTTTGTATTAGCGATAACGATGCCTATTAATTGGGTTATTAATACATGGTTACTTGGTGAGAATGGGATTTTTCAGACAGATTTAACCTTTTTGAGATTTATACTGTTTATAGCAGTAATCGCTTCTATGGTACAATTAGTAGAGATGGTTGTAGAGAAATATTCACCTTCATTATATAACTCGTTGGGTATATTTCTACCATTGATCACTGTTAACTGCGCCATATTAGGTGGCTCATTATTTATGGTATCTAAGGAGTACAACTTTAGCGAGTCTGTTGCCTTTGGATTAGGAGGAGGATTCGGATGGTTCTTAGCAATTGTTGCTATTGCAGCCATACGAGAAAAAATAAAATACTCTGCAGTACCGCCAGCGCTGAGAGGGTTAGGAATGGCCTTCTTATTGACAGGATTAATGGGAATGGCATTTATGGGACTAATGGGTATTGACCCAGCAGCATTTTAGAGACAATATTTTTATAAAGAAATTATAAAGATGAACTTATTCATTTTATCAGGCTTCTTGCCATACATATATACTCTTGCAGCTTTCTGTGGAGTTATACTTTTATTATCATACATGCTTATCGCGGCACGTAAGAGACTTGTCCCTCAGGGCAATGTAAGTATCGTTGTTAACGGTGATACAGATAATCCTTTGACAGTACAGCCGGGTGCTAATCTGTTGACAGCATTATCTGAGAAAAACCTATTTCTCCCTTCAGCTTGTGGAGGTGGTGGTACTTGTGCTATGTGTGAATGTCATATCCATTCTGGTGGTGGTGACGTATTACCTACAGAGATGAACCACTTAACAAGAAAAGAAGCTGCTGAAGGAAAGAGACTGGCTTGTCAAGTGAAAGTAAGAGAGAATATGGAGATCTCGATTCCTGATGAAATATTCGGAATTAAGAAATGGGAGTGTGAGGTTATCTCTAACTATAACGTAGCCACATTTATAAAAGAGTTTATTGTAAAATTACCAGAAGGCGAGACATTAGACTTTCAGGCTGGTGGGTATATTCAGATAGATGTACCACCGTGTACTGTTGATTATAAAAAAGATATAGATATCACTGCACATCCAGATTATCATGACAGTCCTGACAAGTTTCAGAAAGATTGGGATCAGTTTAAGTTATGGGATCTTAAGATGGTCAATGATGAAGAAATCTTTAGAGCATACTCTATGTCTAATCACCCTGCAGAAGGGAACATAGTATCACTAACTATAAGAATTGCAACACCGCCATTCGATAGAGCTAAAGGCGGATGGATGGATGTCAATCCAGGTATATGTTCTTCATTCGTATTCGGATGTAAGCCTGGAGATAAGGTAACCATATCAGGTCCTTATGGAGAATTCTTTATTAAAGATACTGGAGCTGAGATGTTATATGTGGGTGGAGGAGCAGGCATGGCACCGATGAGATCCCATTTATACCACCTATTCCATACAGCTAAGACTGGTCGTAAAGTAACATTCTTCTACGGTGGTCGTACTAAGCAAGAGCTATTCTACATAGAAGAATTCAGAGCTATAGAAAGAGCATTTCCTAACTTTAGATTTGCTGTGGCATTAGATAATCCTCTTCCAGAAGATAATTGGACACTTAAGAAAGATCTTAACGATCCTGAAGGTGACGGATTTAAAGGATATGTACACCAAGTCGTTATCGACGAGTACCTTTCTAAGCATGAAGCACCAGAAGAAGTAGAACTATATTTCTGCGGACCTCCGATTATGAATCAGTGTGTTATCAAAATGGCTGACGATTGGGGTATTCCAGATGAGAATGTTGCATTCGATGACTTCGGAGGATAATATCGTATATGGCATATAGATCGCTTTTAATATTGACCATATGTATATCAGCATTCTTTGTAGCTTGTACTAAGACACCTGAGCCCATATCTCTTACAGGAGATTATAATGTTATACTCTATCAAATTAATAATTGTATAGATTCTACTCAAAATCGCAAATTCTCGATAGATAGTAATTTTTGCTATCTCGATACTTTTGTAGATGAGGAGAGGTGTATAAGTGATATAGCTTTATCTTTTACTGATGAGGTCTATACATTTAGTCATGTCCAAAGTGTTGGTTCTCAATCAACGACTGTAATAGAGGATGGTAACTATACTTTGATAGATAATAACAACTTTGTTTTCTGTAATCCTGAATGTGAGAACGTTTTAATAGTATTATCCGATAGTCTTATTAATATAGTAAGGAGTGATACAATCTCTGGCTGCGGATCTTTAATCAAGGCGATTAGGATTTAGACAGAACAGGCTGATAGAACTTATTATATTATTTCAAGTATTAAATAATAATATTAATTTAGATCATTCTACTATAACTCTTTAAAACAATTACTATGAAAAATTTACTATTTTTTGCCTTATTAGGCGCCTTATTATTTACATCTTGCGGTGGTGATGGGGACTCTGTAATAGGAACTTGGATAGCTGTAAGTACGGAATCTACATCTTGCGATGATCCTGATGATAATCAAGATTCTACTGATTTTTCTTCAGAGCCGTGTACTGCTGATAGTCCAGATGGATGTATTTATGCATCATATACTTTTACAGAAACTACTCTGACAACTGCTTTATCATTTTCAATTTTTGGTGTATTGGACTCAGAAATGGGTTCAGGTACTTATACTATAGATGGCGATCAGATTACTGTCTGCTTAGATGGAGAATGTGATCCTGCAACCTTTTCTATAGACGGTGATACTTTGACTATTGTTGCTACTGATCCGGATGATGGATGTGTGAGTACTTTGGTATTAGATAGACAATAGACGGAGCTCTAATTTATATTAGAACTTTTGGTAATAATATCTGGGGTGCTGAGATTTTTCTTGGCACCTTTTTTTATGCCATAAATGGAACGCTTTTTGCTCTTCGTAAAGGTTACTCATATAGATTAATATGAATACAGAAGAATTGGCAATAATAAGAGCTGAACTTGTCAATGGAAATACAAAGCCACTAAAAGACTTTTATCTTTCATATAGGGAGGATTGTCGCAATGTGCTCTTGTCTAAGAATCTGAGCGATATTGATGGTGCTGATGATATCTTCTCTGATGCAATAATCATTTTACGAAAAAACTTAATTTCTGGAAAAATACAAGTACTCACCTCTGTAAGGAGCTATCTTATAAGCACTTGCATCAATCTGGCTCGCAAGAAAATCCAGTATAAGACAAGAACTCAAAATAAAATGAACGAAGTACGTTTACTTTTCTATAAGAATAACGATACTACTGTGGATGAGGTAGAGAACAAGTCCGAATTGATAGAAATTAGTAAAAGAGCTTTTAGCAGTTTGACGGATAGATGCCAGAAGATTATAGAAGGATATTATATCCATAAATTGAGTATGAGGGAAATCGCAGAAAACTTAGAACTATCAAGCAGTGATGTTGCTAAAACTCTAAAATCAAGGTGTTATAAGTATTTATTGGAAGAAGTCAAAAAAATCAGAGCAAAGTCATGAATCTTTCTGAAGAACAATTTAATATCATACAAAAGTACTTAAGAGATGATCTTTCTGAGAAGGATCAGGTATTGTTTGATGAGTGGTCTGGAGATTCTAATTTCAGAAAGGAACTCCTTGATCAAGTGAGTATATTGAATGCTGTAGAAACTTCAATAGATACTGATTTAAAAAATGAAATTAACTCATGGAGTGGAACAACAAATAATCTTAAAGATATCAGCTCTGAAACGAAGGGTAAGAGTAGTGTCATAAAGTACTTAGTTGTCTTGTTATTATTACTTGGAGCGTTTTGGATATACAAAATATATAGTCCAGTAGAATTAGATTATAAGCAAGTATATGCTTCTAATTTTCAAGTGATTCCTCGAGAAAATAATCAACGTGGATCAGAAGAGCTATACCATCTCAAGTATACAGAAGCTATGGAATTCTATGGTCAGGGAGAATATCTTAAAGCCTTAGATAAATTAAATGAAATAGAGGAAGTATCACCAAAAATTAAATCATACAAAGCTATCTGTCAAATGAAGCTTTCTAAATATAATAAAGCTGAAGTGTTGTGGAAAGAAATAGAGAAAGAAGGAGATAACGAAGAGATTCAAAATGCAGAATGGTATCGTTTGTTGATATCAGTATATAAATCAAATCAGGTTAATATTGATGATCAATTAGAAGAAATTTTATCTAATCCCAATCATCTTTTCCATAAGAAAGCTATTGCACTATCTACTAGTCTGAAATAGGAGATAGTTGTTATGACTATTTCTGAAGTAATGTTAAGTATTCAAGAGGCCATCGTATGCAACTCATTAATCTGCCAAGATCCTTACGACTGTCGCTGCTCTCATTCTCCATTTAATCACAAGATTACGTTAACTATCGAGAACTCTTTCTCTATAGACTCATCTTATGAGACGGAGTATTGTGAAAGTATAGTAGAGTGGCTTAAATGCTACAGTATCTATCAAGTCATAGATATTCATATCGATATTGATGAATCCATGACGCTTGTAATAGTAAAGGTTCAGATAGCTCTTTGTACAAGAAAGGCAACGAATTTAGGGATAGAGCTATCTTATATGCAATAGAACTGTCAAAGTTCTCTTAATACTATTAAATGAATATCAATTAGTTTAATTTACTATAGAATAACTCACAGAAAAATAGTTTTAAATTACTGTTTACCTTTTTACTTTTTTGTGATACTCAAGTGAACTTGCATATTTTTAGTTTAATAAAATCTTAAAAATGAATAAATTAATACCCTTATTAGTATTTAGTTTTTTTACATGTTCTTTGTTTGGACAGTTTGTTATTTCGACTCATAATCCAAATGGTGGCGATGGGATTAAGCCTGTTGGTTGTATTCATCCAGTTGATGGCATGGCAGAAGTTACAATTTATCTAATATCATGCGATGAATTAGATTCTCATATCGATCTTTATAATTATCAGACTGGGACTAAAATCGACAAGGTTGAATTACCAGAACCAGAATTATTTAATTCGGAGGATTGCTTGGGACAGGCCTATCTTTATACAATTAAAGTTACAATCAACGTAAGCTCATCCATAAATTATGATTGTAAAAATAGAAGTAGCTTTCCTGTTGAGTTAACTGTAGGTATACCTGATAAATTATCTAATTATAATGATGAAAGTACTGACAATAGATATCCTGATGGTCCTCTTAAATATAGAATCTGCTGTGATGAAGAAGAGGAAATACCTGATGATTTAGGAACTAATACTGGTCAAAGGTCACACTCGTCTGACAGTGAGTTTACTGTTAGTCCGAATCCATTTGGCAACGATATAAAATTAGGTAATGTAAATGATAATGATATAATTAGGATGACAGATATGATGGGTAGAATTCATCTTGAGAAAAATGTAAAAGTCTCAAACTCTAATGAAGAATATCGTATTGATACATATGATCTACCTGCTGGAAGTTTTAAAATTTCGATTTACAGGAATAATAGAATTGAGCATGTTGAAAAGGTACTTAAATTTTAGATTGATGTAGTATTATATTATAGAAAAGTGATCTTTAAAAATTTTTAAAGATCACTTTTCTGTAATAACCCTTTATTATTTCTATTAGCTATTCATATAGAGTCATATGAAAAATTTTATTTTAATATCAATAGTAATTTGCTCAAAATTTAGTGTTAGCATTTCTCAAGAGGTCGTCAAGGTTACAGAAGTTGATACTCTTTTGATCGCAGAGTATGAGGAGAAAATGTTTCACTTTTATCCAATTAATAAAGATTCATGTATTTTATATGCTGATAAAACAGCTTTTGCTTACCAGCAACTTAATGACTGGAAAAACCTTATTAGACTTTTAAATAATCTTGCTGTTTTAAGTTATGATAAAGGTGAGTACGAGAAGTTTCATGTCTATCAGGACTCATGTTATGCCTTAGCTAAAATTTATATAGATAAAAATGATCCAGTTTTTTTAGACGTACTAATATCCACCTGTGCAGCTAAGGTTGACAAAGGGGATTACAATAAAGCAATCAAAATAGGCTTAGAAGCAAAGAACTTTGATGGAGAGATAAAAGTAATCCCAGGTGTGCCAATATCATTTGATAAAAAATCTGTTGCATGTGATCAATTAAGTAATGTATATACTATGATAGGTGAGTATGAGAAGGCCATTCAGACTTCATTATATTCTTTGTCATTGCGTAAGGATACATTAAATAAGAAGAGGTGGTGGTTAGCCACAACATATAATCCACTTGCTTACGCTTATTTAAAAAGTGGACAGATGAAGAACGCTACAAATTATTATAATAAAGCCGCTTTTTACCATAAACTAAATTTCGCAAATAGTAATTCTCGCAATGAGTATTACTCTTGTTTGATAAGGTTAGTTGAAGTTTATACTAATAATCTGCAATTTGAAGAAGCAAATAAATTAATCACAGAACTAAATAAAGTTATAGATGATTTAAAAGGTATAAGACTGGCTGATTACAAATCAGTTTTGGCCTATTACATGATCGCTCATAAAGATTCAGATGACGCCTATATTATTAATTTATTAATTGAAGCAAACAAGCTTTACTATATTCATCTTACAAATTCTGTCTCAGATGAAAAGATTGCGAGAAATCTTAATTATTTATCCGAGGTATATGCAGACTCCGGAGATTTTGATAAAGCTAAGGAGGTTTGTTTGGTTGCATTAGATTCTATAGGTACGACGAAATTTATAGATAAACCAGAGAAAATTATAAATAAAGTTTGGACCCTAAAGATTCTTAATAACCTTTTATCATATTCAATCCAAACGGAAGATAAAATTGAAACTGAACGCTATGCTAACAACCTTAAGGATATAAGTCGAGTATTAATATTAGATAATACCAGTGCAGAGACTAAGCTATATTGGGCAGAGGAGAATCTGAAAATATTTTCAAAGACTATATCGGGATTAATACAGCAAGGTAATTTAGAGTTAGCGTACACACTTGCGGAAGAAAATAAATCTAACATTCTTATTAATGACTTGTCACATAATGACGCTCATGGTGTAGCCAATGTAAATGAAAATCTAATCGAAAAAGAAAAAAGCCTGAGAGCAGAGATCAATTATTTTAGAAATCAGATTAATTTAAATCAAAAGGATAATAATGGGGAACTTGCTGAATTGAAACTTCAAGCTGAACAGGATTTGGATGCACTCATTGATGAAATAGAACTGAGTAATCCCGAATTCTATAAACTAAAGTACAACTCTACTGATATTTCTATTTCTGATGTCCAAGAATTATTAAATAAGAATTCTGCCTTAGTAGAATATTTTATTTCAGATACTCAATGTTTTGCTTTCTGCATAACACCACATAGTAGAGGACTAATCGAATTAGAAGACTACAGCATATTAAAGCCTAAAATTGATTCATTCTATTCTTCTATTTCTAATAAAAGTATGAGCTCTAAAGATATAGATACCATTTCTAAGGAATTGTATCAATCTCTTTTTGGCGATATTGAAAAGAATTTTAATAACAGCATTGAGAACTTGGTTATCGTTCCTGACGCGGTACTCTTTAACTTACCATTTGAATTGATTAAAGGAGAATCAGATACATACTTAGGATTTAAGTATAATGTTTCATATCAATACTCCGCTAAACTATGGAAACTTATAACAGAGAGACACCATGATTCAAAATCAATAGATTTTATTGGTTATGCTTTTGATAACGGTAATAAGAGTTTTCATTCTGAAAGATCATGCTATAATGCAAAAGTCTCTAACCTAAAGTGTAGTAAAGAAGAGATCTCTAATATTAGTTCTATATTAAGTGATAAAATAGTAAACACATCACTTAATAATATTAGTGATATTTTCAATAGAGCTTCAGAAACCAAAATACTTCATCTCGCAACACATGCTTGTGCAGATCCAATTAACCCAGACCTCAGTACATTGTTTTTTAATGATTCCAGTATCAGCAATAGTGAGATCCAGCTTAAAGAGATCAATGTAGAACTGGTTGTATTAAGCGCTTGTGAGTCAGGTTATGGCAAAGTATATAAAGGCGAAGGCGCTATGTCCTTGTCTAAAAGTTTTTTTTATGCAGGATGTAACAGTACCTTAGTCAGTCTATGGCCAGTAGACGATTGTACAACAGCCGATTTGATGAAATACTTTTATGAAAATCTCAATCAAGGTCAAGCCAAAGATGAAGCCCTTAGAAATGCAAAACAGCATTATTTAGAAACAACACATCCCAATACTGCTAAGCCCTATTATTGGGCTGGTTTCGTATTGATAGGGGATACATCACCTGTATGGCCCGGTAAGTTTCCGTATGCTTATTTTATTCTTGTGTTTTTAATTTTAGCGACATTACTCTTTTATTTAAAGAAGAGATCTGCTACTACTTAATCTTATTGATTTTTATAGCCTAACTAAAAATTGGTTCTTATTCTTCCTATCCTTCTTTTACTTCTAAATGATGAATTAATTTACTTTTCTTACAAAGGTACTGTTTACTTATTGCTTTTTTTTGGATTGTTAAGTGATATAACTTTTAATAATTAACAATTTTTATCATGAGCAAATACATTACATTAATTTTAGGATTACTTTTTTCTTTTAGTTCAAGTGCACAACTTGCAGATAATTTTACTTTTTCAAGTAACTGTCTACAACCTTTTGAACAGATAACATCTGACGATGAATTTATTTTAGATTTCACATTCACTCCTTCTGGCAGTTTGAATTTGCGAAAGAAAGTAAAAAGAAATGTTAGAGTACTCATTGTGAGCCTATCCAATCCAACTGTAGTAATTAAAACTGTTAATTTAGGTACTTCTAATCTTGAGGGTTCAGGAGACTTTAAGCTTTGGTATACAGAATTAGAGGGATTACGTTGCGGTGATTATATGTTACAAGTACAAGTAGGCTATAGACGAGTATCAAACATTCAAGCTGATAATGTAATATTTAGAGTTAATGGAGTAGAACAAGAAAAGGTATATTTAGAGACAAGCTTCACATACGCTGATGTTGTATCACAGGTCTACTGTTTCAATTATGTACAATGCCCAACAGCAATTTTATATCCTAAATTTGAATATGCTCGTACAGAAGTTAGAGGATGCTATAATACATTAGAGTATTCATGGGCTATTGACGGAGATAATATTAATGAGACAAATGATAGAACTAAGTTGTTGTGTGGTACACATCATTACTCTGTAACGATTACTGATCCTAATACAAATTGTGATCCAGTTGTAGAAAGCGGAAATATTCTATATGACGGGTGTGAGGATCCGTTTATTCCATGTACTACTGATGAAATCGATATATCAACATCTGAATCAGAAGATGGCATCTTACTTATAGATTGGAATGATATTAATGGAGCTGTTAGCTATCAAGTAACTGTAACTCCTAGTGATCCAGAATGCTGTGGTGGTAATAGTATTCCTGTATCAACTACTTATAATGTAACAGTATCAGAATTCCGAATGTCAGTAAAAAATAATAGTTGTTTTTCATATGAAATAACGCCTATTTGTGCTAATGGAGATAAAGGTAAATCTTCAGGTAAACAGTGCCGTAAACCGATGTTTAAATATAGTTCAAGAGTAGATAATATAGACCTAAATTCAAAAGTCAATATCTTCCCTAATCCTGCTGCCGATTATCTGAATGTCCAGACAGAAGATGTACTTGAGAAAGCTACGATTTCTATATATGATATGAATGGAAGACAAGTGTTAGAGAGAAATTTCAAGGGCACATCACTTTTACAGATAGAAACTTCAGATCTAAACCCTGGGACCTATATATTAAAATTATCTGAGAATGAAATATTGCATTCTACAAAGAAAATATTTTTTTTAAAGTAATTACGATGAGGTTCCCCCCATTCTTAGGACAGTTAGTTAATGAATTTTAGTGAATAATATCGATGCGGGTTTTGCATATTTCAATATAGTAGAAAGCCCTCCAAGGCTTTCTGCGTATAGTGTTGAAATGTGT
>Ga0209185_1000190_pt1 | contig 90529 bp, 64 predicted proteins | sample SidtaG_2_FD_187425 | JGI IMG/M metagenome (GOLD analysis project Ga0209185, IMG submission 187425) | Marine algal microbial communities from Sidmouth, United Kingdom - Sidmouth_Asex2 metaG (SPAdes) (version 2) | ecosystem: Host-associated > Algae > Red algae > Unclassified | place: Sidmouth... | reverse complement strand
TTCCGTCTAAGAATCCTTTGAAATCCTTATCCCGAATCGGGGTTCGGGACAGGCTGTAGCTAAGGCTATGTGAGGCTTTCAAAAAATCCTTAGACAAAAAAAATACTTCGCATTATGGGACATCTTACTTAATTCCTTTCACTTAAAGTTATATTTTTATTTAAAAACAAGGGTAACTTTTCATTGCCTTATAGGATATGAATATGTATTTAATGTTTTTGATATGCAAAAAATAAATACAGTAAAAAGGAAAACTAACTTCAAAACAGTTTCCTTCTATTTATTAAAATAAAAATCAATACTTATGACTTACGAAGCAGAAGTATGGATGGAGAGTGCTAATGGATATATTCCGTTGACCGAAAGCTACGACTACGAAAGTATCGGCTTTGAATCTTCCCCCATATTTTACGAATCTGTCCGTGTTATGCTGGATGACCAATACGGTATGTTGAGTGACGAACAGGTTAGTCTCATCGTTCACGAAGCCAAACATCAAATGACTGCCGCTGAATTCAAATTTTTCAAAAAAATCGGTGCAAAAATCGGTAAAGGCTTGAAGAAATTTGGTAAGAAGGCTGTCAAGTTTGGCAAAAAAGCCCTTCCGGTAGTCGGCAAAGTCGCGCAGATAGCCGGACCTATTGTCGGTACAGTATTCGGTGGACCAGCAGGAGCTATGTTGGGGGCAAAAATCGGTGGACTTGTCAACAAAGGAGCAGGATTTTTGAGCAAATTGGGCAAAGGAAAAATACCCAGAATTTCAAGTAATATCAAACTTGCAGGTGCTGCGAACCTACTTGCACCCAAGCAGCCAGCCACTAATCAACTACTCGGACTCCTCCAAAATCCCGCACTCATGCAGTCACTACTCGGAAAAGTTTTGGGCGGAAGCGGAGCAGTACAAATGGCTACACCAAGACGCGGTGGACAAAGCAATGTCAACTTCGGTAGCTTTATGAATTTGCTCGGACAACTCTCCACGCAAGCAGCAATCGAAGCCAATGGACAAGCAGACCAAGCACCAACTTATCTGCAAGACCAACACGGCAATTTCCTAACGGAAAACATACACGATGAAGAAGAACGAGCAGAAGTTTTGCTCGAAGTGCTTTATGAAAATACGATGAACAATTACGCTTTTGATGAATATGAAACTACCGACTATGATCCGCTGACCGAATGGCTTGTAGAGGCGGGTATGGTCGAATAAAACATCTAATTATGGACAAATCAATGGAAGCACTCATGCAGCAAATGGCAGCTGACAATCCCAAACTCCAAACCCTACTAACACTGATGCAACAACAACAAACCGACAATGATTCAAATACGCAACCATCTGATAATGAAGAACTCGTGTATTACGAATCAGGTAAAATAAAAAAACAAAACAGGTTAATAAAGCGATTGCATACAGAGCTGAGCATTGCCGAAAACCTCATCGAACACCTTGCAGCAGGACTTGGTGCTTGCCCTACTTGCTGGGGACACGACGACCAATGCGAGGAGTGTGATGGAAAAGGCAAACCCGGGGCATTTAAGATTAATAAAAGAAGTTTTCAAACTTATGTGCTGCCCGTTATTCGTAAAAACCCCAATTTAATAACATTGAAAAGGAAACCTAATACTTAACTCAAGTTGAGGAAAAGGGTGATTAGTGATTGGTGACTGATTGTATAGAATTTTGCAAAGCAAAATCTAATAAAACCAATAGACTTTATTTAGGAATATTTTGTATGCATGGAACTTTTGTATTTTTTCGATAATCGAGCCTTATTTTGAGCCGCATACCCTACGGTACGGGGCGAAAAATAGGTGAAGAGTATCGGAAAAAGACAAAGTTAGCTGCATACAAAATTTTTCTAAATAAAGTCTAATAGCCAGTCACCAAATTAACCAATCAATAAAATAAATCATATTATAGAAATTATTTAATAACCAAAAATTTTAAATCATGTACAACACAGAAGATAACCTGGAATACTTAAACGGCTCAGAAGCTGCCGTTGACACTTACCTCGATTACGACGATGACGACAATGAAGCCTTCGGCGAATATGATGACGATGACGACGAAGCCTTCGGCGAATACGACGATGACGACGACGAGGAAGAATCTTTTGGCGAATACGACGATGACGACGATGAAGCCTTCGGTGAATATGACGACGATAATGACGATGAAGCCTTTGGCGAATTTTTCGGTCGTCGTCGCCGCCGTCGTCGTCGCAGAAGAAGAATCCGCGCCGCTCGCGGTCGCAAATTCCGTCGCTCTCGCAAACGCCCCTTTAGAGGTACAGGCAAAATCAAAACGAGAGCAGGTATTGCCAAATTCAAATTACCGAAAAACATTGCTACACAAAAAATGGTCAGCAATGTAGAGAAAAAGGTATTGGCAAATAACAAAGCCATCCTCAAAAACGGTAAGGCGATTATGAGTACAGATAAAAATGTCAAGCGTTTAGACAAAGACGTAACGCGTCGAAATCGTATGCAGGACAAAAACATCAAAGCCAATAAAGCCAGCATCGCCTCTGCACAACAAATGAATCTGATGATGTCATTACTCGGCTCTGATTTAGAGGAGATTACGCTTACTACACCGGATAATACCGACACGACTTATACAGTCAAAAGCACCAAAAAAGACTCCCTTAGCTCATTGCTCCCTTTGATGATGGGAGGTGGTTTTGGTGGTGGTAGTGGCGGCGGCATGAACAACATGTTACCGATGATACTCGCACTCAAAGATGACAATGGTGGCGACGACAATACTATGTTGCTCGTAATGATGATGATGATGAATAGTAATAAATAATCCCCATCATCGCCGATTAAAAGGCAAAAAGATTGGCGGAGCTACCCCACTTCACTAATGCTTAATTGCCTGTTTCATTAAACTATTTAGTCCAACGATAATCGAAAAAATCCGAGCGTCTTTTAACCCATCACTATGTACTATCGACTATCAACTATGGACTACACAAAGTCAAAAAAAATGATAAATAATAATTTCATAACAGGGTTGATTCTTGCCAATCGCGCAAAGAAAAATCTGGAAAACAAGGGAGCGGATGTCTCCAAAAACTTCCAGTTGAAAAACGCCCTCATCTTTGGTATGACCGGTTCTAATACAATCGTACCACAGTTGGTCTTACAAAAAGAAATCGAAAAAAACGAGCCGGATATTACGACTGCAGGTTTGCAGAAAATAGCCACTTTGGAAGCGGCTCATGCAAAAAAGATGGATGTATGCAAGCAAGAAATAGCAGGATTAGCAGACAGCTATGTCAAAACTTGTCAAGCCATCAACAGCCTGAAAATCAGCGACAAACAAAAAGCTGAAATCAAGGCAACGATACCCAAATCTATCGTTGATGCTGCGGTTACTGTATCATCGGAAACCGTGACCGAGAATGAATCCTGTGAAGATGAGCAAGCTGTTGTTATGGACAGAAAAGGCTCACTTAGCTTGGAATCGCTCGTACATATCGGTACGGTTAAAGCAAAAAGATTACACGAAGCTGGCATTTATACCTTTAAAGATATTATGAATGAAGCAAATGAGAAAACAATTAAAAAGCATGTCTCTCCCGCTGAATTTGTAACTATTAAAGCGAAGGCGCAAGAAGGTATTGAAATCGAAAAACAAATAAAAGGGCTCAATCAGATTGCTAAAAAGCAAAATACCGTAGTACAATAGTTTTTTTATTTAAATAGCTGATTAATAGTGTAATAAGAATAAAAACGAAGGGCATTTTACAAATGCCTTTCGTTTAAAAATACTTACAATTTACAAGCATTTGATGTGGTAAAACATCGGTAGCATTCGGATTCACTCATTCATTCATTCACTCATTCATTCATTCATTCATTCACTCATTCACTCATGGATCCCGCATTACAAGAACTCATCACAACTGGAGCGCAAAATCAGCCCATCGAAGTCATTATCAAACTTCGCGATGTCGCACATCCCCCTGCGGAAATTGAAGTCGTTTCGCGTTTTGGTGATGTGGTGACATGTCGTTTGGCGCATGAAGATATTTATGCGACTTGGGCAGACGAACTGACCGTCAGCATGAAAGCCCCACGCTTGGTAGGTATCGATCCGATTCCCGAAAATCCCCCTATAACTCCCTATTTTGACGAACAGATTACCGACTACCAGCGTCGCCCCGAAACCCCTTATGCTGGCAAAGGTGTCGTCATGGGGATTATAGACTGGGGCTTTGATTTTACACATCCCAATTTTTTAGATGCGACAGGCGATACCCGTTTTTTGGCACTTTGGGATCAAGCTGCAAAAGCCCACAAATCCACTGCCAAATACGGCTACGGAAGAGCTTATTCACGAGACGAAATCAACGAAGCATTACAAACAGAAGCACCTTTCTCTCACCTCGGTTATCATGCAGCCACAGGCGACCCCACTAAGACAGGCGCGCACGGTATGCACGTCTGCGATATTGCTGCGGGCAATGGCAATGCCGGACAAAAAGGCGTAGCTCCAGAAGTTGAAATTGTCGCTGTTCATCTCGCTGCCGGAAAGCTCGGTGGCTTGTCTTCGCTGGGCGATTCGGTACGCATACTTGAAGCTATTGACTTCATTTCGGAAGTCGCGGGAGAGCGTCCGCTTGTCATCAATATGAGTGTCGGCAAACATGGTGGTCCGCACAATGGCATGACCCTCGTAGAGCAAGGCATGGACAATTTTTTGACCGAAAAATCGGGCAGAGCTATCGTACAAAGCACCGGAAATTATTATTCGTCGCGCACACATGCTTCCGGTAAAATATCTAATACAAAACCTCGCCAACTTAGTTGGCACATTTACGGAACAGACAAAACCATTAATGAATTGGAAGTCTATTACAGTGGCAAAGCTGAAATGAGCGTTGTCATTGCTCCGCCTTTTTCCGATGATTTTATTCATATTAATTTGGATGAAAAAAAGGATATAATTATTGATAATCAACAAGTTGGACGAGTTTATCATCGAAAAAGCGAACCTAATACAGGTTTTAATCATGTCGATATTTTTTTATATCAAAATGCTGCACCCGGACATTGGGAAGTTTTTTTGTATGGTAAAAATACACCAAAAGACGAAGATTGGTTTCACGCATGGATAGAGCGCGACGGAGCTTGTCGAGGCTGTCAATCTCGTTTTGACAAGACCGATGCCAATCCAGATACCACCACCGGAACGATTTGCAACGGACAACATACCATTGCCGTAGGTGCGTACAATCCGTACTCACCGGAGCGCGAAGTTGCCCCATTCAGTAGTGCCGGACCTACGCTTGATGGTCGGCAGAAACCGCTTTTACTTGCTCCGGGTGTGCATATTGAAGCCGCCCGTTCTGCCCGTTTGGAAGAGCAGCGTTCTACGGGATTGACCACCATAAAATCGGGTACAAGCATGGCAGCCCCGCATGTAGCGGGTGCAGTAGCTTTACTCTTTGAAGCTGCCAGACGACCACTTCATATTTCAGAAACCGTGCAGATAATTACCCAATCCGTGCAGAGCGTTTCGATACCTGCAATCATTGAAAATAACAGACTCGGAGCAGGTTATTTAAATATTGAAAAGATGATAGAAACAATAACAAAAAACGATGCAATAGAACAAGCAGAACATGCACACGAAACCTGTAATTGTAATAAAAAAGAGATGGACGAACAAGGTATGAATGATGAAATATTATTTGAAAATAAAGAAGAAAGTGAGGTAGATGTTTTATTTGAAAATAATGAATTTGATAACTTCCATTTGAATGAAGTACACCCCATTGAAGCCCCGTACTGACAAAACCGTACAGGCGATTTCAATCGCCATGTGTAGTGTAGTTTTATATATGATAATATTTATGCGTAAAAAATAAATGGTTCTTTGACAAATCCCGTGATTGTTCGTTTTTCTGCCTCGCGATTGTTCGTTCCTTGCGTAAGGGATAGCAGGTGTTGTTTGAACGTAACGTAGCGATAGCGGAGTGGAGAGAGTGCCGGATAGCCCGACCCCCGACTGATAAGGAGGGGGATACGCCCAAATTTTCATTCACTTCACTGGATTTGTCAAAGAACTAAATAAATTAATTCAATATGGCGATTGAAATTGCCTGTACAATAGACTTTATTTAGAAAAATTTTGTATGCAGCTAACTTTGTCTTTTTCCGATACTCTTCCCCTATTTTTCGCCCCGTACCGTAGGGTATGCAACTCAAAATGAGGCTCGATTATCGAAAAAATACAAAAGTTCCATGCATACAAAATATTCCTAAATAAAGTCTAATAATAATAACATCATGAAAAATCGCAATATAATTTATGCTCCTGACACTCAAGCCGCTACCACTTTTGACAAACATACCTCCGGTTTAAGCGAACTGGTCGGTGAATCTTACCTTGCCGATGCGCCGGGAGAAGTCATAGCTTTTCCGGGAAAGCCCCTTGCAGAAAATATCAGCAAAGGAGACATTATTATCAATCGCGCTTTGGGCGAGGGCAATCTTGCTTTTCGGCACATCGTGGTTAATAATAAAATTCAAGAAGGTAGAAAAGGCGGTGGCAAATACATTCGTGTAGAAAGCCTCAATGGAGAACCACAATGGGTCAAAATCGCTACGCGAGAAGGTATTGTCAAGCCGAATATTCTCATTTTTAAATCAAAATTAAGTGCGGATACAGCGATAGAAAGCGATGCCTTGATAGTCGATTCTTTTATAAATGATATAGAATTTGACGAATTGTATGACGATGAATTACAGGAAATTATGGACTTTCAGCCAAGCGAAGTGATTACACCTTTGCCCGTGCCAACGAGTCGCCCTGTTCCTTTTGCATCGCCTCCTCCTTCGGGTAGTTATTGGCCCCTCGTTTCAAATCATCGAAGGTCTAAAGAGGTTGCTTTTCAATACAGTACAAGCGGTACATATCACCAAAAATTCATTGGAAATGCGTCTCGTCGTTTTTTGGCAAGTCGAAAAAAAGGCGCGCGATACCATGTTGGGATAGATTTGTATGCCAATCATAGAGACAAAGTTATTGCTTGTGAAGACGGTAAGATTATCAATTTTTATCATTTTTATCATGGTGCTTATGCCTTGATTGTAGAACACGAAAACATCGTTATCAACTACGGTGAAGTCGATAGAAATTCATTGCGTGCTAATGGGCTTCGTATAGGCAGTGAAGTAAAAGCGGGGCAGGTCATTGGCATGGTCGGGAAGATGGAATCCAGTAGCATGTTGCATTTTGAAACCTACCGAAAAGGTACGCGAATAAATCTACGTTGGTACAAAAGCAAGCAAGCTCCGAGTCTATTGCTAAACCCTACAAAGTATCTCTTATACCTCAAAACGCAGGGGAAAATTGCAAGTCCTTCGGGTTGGGGAGGAGCGGTCATTCCGCCTGTCAGACCAAATATCGACATCAGTAGTGCGACAGATTATAATGGTAGAAAAAGCGTAGAATTGGGTTGGATAAATCGTTTGTCAGACATCAATCGCTATTTCAATTTACCACTCGACAGCCCTGCGAATAGTGCGGCATTAGCTCGTGCCGTTTATCCCTATCAAATCCAAAAAGGCATGACAGGACGCGATGTTGATGGCAAAATCGGACCGGGAACATGGAGATTATTGCAAAATGATATTCAAAATTCTGCACCGCCTTCTATTAATATCGACATCAGTAGTGCGACAGATTATAATGGTAGAAAAAGCGTAGAACTGGGTTGGATAAATCGTTTGTCAGACATCAATCGCTATTTCAACTTACCCCTTGACAGTCCTGCGAATAGTGCGGCATTAGCTCGTGCCGTTTATCCATATCAAATCCAAAAAGGCATGACAGGACGCGATGTTGATGGCAAAATCGGACCGGGAACATGGAGATTATTGCAAAATGATATTCAAAATTCTGCACCGCCTTCTATTAATATCGACATCAGTAGTGCGACAGATTATAATGGTAGAAAAAGCGTAGAATTGGGTTGGATAAATCGTTTGTCAGACATCAATCGCTATTTCAACTTACCACTCGACAGCCCTGCGAATAGTACGGCATTAGCTCGTGCCGTTTATCCCTATCAAATCCAAAAAGGCATGACAGGACGCGATGTTGATGGCAAAATCGGACCGGGAACATGGGCAATATTGCAAGCTGATATTGGACGTGCAACTCCAATTCCAACTCCTCCGACTCCCACACCAACGAGTGGACTTGCCGCTAATATGGCACGAATCGCTATCAGCGAATGGAACGACTGGGGACGTGGCACAAGGCGCGAAGACGAACCCGCAATGTTCGGCAAATTGAAGCAATACTACCTTGCCACAAAGCAAGTCAATCAAAGTAATGTAGATAACGTAGCCCGAAGAGGAGCGACGGGCAGGTCGGCTTGGAGTGCGGCTTTTATCTCCTATGTGGTCAAAACCGCAGGTGGTGGCAATCACTTTATTTATACATGGCAACATTGGCAATACATTGTACAAGCCAAACAAAACAGAACCGCAAATCGTACCGAAAATCCGTTTTGGTTATACAGTTCGACAGATACAAAACCCGAAGTAGGTGATATTATTTGCAACTGGCGAGGCAGCCGACAACTTACTTATGATAATGTACAAGATGCTGCGCCATATCCTTCTACCGACCGAAGTACGCACTGTGATATTGTGACGGAAATTGACCTCGAAACAGGCAACCTCTACAAAATTGGAGGTAACAAAAGCGATAGTGTTAATCGCCAACGTATTCGACTGAATGCGCAAGGCTATATTGAAAACACGAGTCGTTATTTTGCAATTATCAAAATAAAAAAAGCTAAGACTTGCTGCACTGAAGACATTACAAAATCACAACTCAAAACCATTTTTAGCGCAGCCAATGATGATATTTTAAATGAAATGGTGAATGTATTTAACGAAGCCAGTGACAAATTTTTCTTGAATAGCTGTCTCAGGTGTGCTCATTTCTTTGCTCAACTTAGAGCGGAAGTTGGCAGCTCTATCAGGACGTATTCGGAGAATATGAATTATTCAGAAAAACGCTTGAAAGAAGTGTTTAAATATTTCAGAGAGCGTCCGGCAGAAGCAAGACAATACGGTAGAAACACAGCACATGGCGCAGATCGACAAGCGATTGCCAATCGCGCTTACGCCAATAGGTTGGGGAATGGAAATATTGCCAGTGGAGACGGTTGGCGATACAGAGGAAAGGGATTTATTCAGCTTACCGGAAGAAGTAACTATGAAGGCGTGCAGAGAGAAATTGACAGAAGATTCGCCGGTTCGGGCATTGATATTATTAGAAATGGCGATGATATACTAACCACGCGAGGTGCTTTAATCTCCGCTATGGGTTACTGGTCAATGAATAACCTACATCTAAAAGCCGACAAAGGAGATACGCCCGAAACGGTAGATACCATTACCAAAGTCATTAATAAATACACCGATAGTTATGATAAGCGAAAAAGGTATTTTTTGACAACAAAAACTGTATTTGATACGGCAAGTTGCGGAGCAAATAAGGGAAGAGGAAGAAAATAATCTACCCCAAATGTATTCTACTGAACAATGATTTTTTATAATTTGTATTTGGCTTATTATCAAATAAATATATTACCTTCGATAGGGGGAACGAAAAGTCATTTTTCTAATATGACAAAACCTTTGATTTTAAAGGGTTTTATCCATTTTAATGAAAAAATATAAAAAATCGCTTCGTAAAATTGGTTCTAATGATCAACGTTTTACGCATTACTAAAACGACTTTTCGTTCCCCCTGTTACCTTCGAAATTAGAACGCGAACTATCTCCCCTTTGGAGGCAGGGGTGATTGGTTCTGAATGAGAAATCATTTTCATCGAAATATAATTTTGTCACAAGTCCCAACGGGACGACATATTATAACAATGGGTGTCAGCCCATTGCTCGGAATAAATCTACTTCGCCAGCCCTGAAAGGGCGATATAACTTGAAATTTCGCCCTTTCAGGGCTAAGTGATACCTCGAATTTCTATCTTGGGGCTGACACCCCAAGTTAGTGAAGTTCACCCCCTTCGGGGCTATCAAACAAAATAAAATTTATGCGAAATTCAGAACCAATCACCCCTGCTTTGGAGGGGGAGATAGTTCGTGCTTTCTCTTTAAATTTCGTCGTAAATAACTAATAATCAATGAAATACAGTTTAAATATAATTGTTGTTCATTAGAATACCCCAAATGAAGCCGTTATTTTTTTTATATGTTTGGCCAAATTTGACGCGCATAGCTGGGCTACGTAAGGAAAATTTAGTGAAACATATAAGAAAAAGAACAATTCAGACGGGTAGATTATTTTTTTCGTCTTCCCTAAATAAGTAGTACGCTCAAGTATTTAGGGGTGAAAAGATAATAAACGTTACATCTTCACGCCGTTATTTTTTCTTTACACGAGCCAAATTTGACGCGAATAACGGGTTATTTAAGGAGAATTTGGTGAAATATAAAGGAGAAAGAACAAGTCAAAATGTAGTGTTTATTGTTTTTCGGAATTGACCATCAATTGGGTAAAATGCTCAATGACCTCGGTAGAGGTCGAATATTGGTAACAATCTAATAAAATATATGCCCGTTGAGCCTTTAGGTTCACAATATTGAGTACCTAAAGGCACTCTGTACGATTTTTCACATAAAAAGCTACCAATATTTTGCACCTAATGGTGCTGCCCAATTAATGGTCAATTCAGTTGTTTTTCATCCTTAATTCCCTAATTATCAAGTTCCCCCAATTACCAAATTACCCAATTAAGAATGAACATCCATAACCATCGTTGTCAAATCAATGAATAATGTCGCCTTGTCTTCGCCGTTCTTCCATTCAATATTAAGAATATGTGAAGGCGTTTCCAACAAATTAAATGTACCATTGAAAGCCGCGTGGGTATTTCTCAAAATCATTAACTTTTTAAGTGCTTTCACTAAGGGTCTTTCTAATTGATTATCAATTTCTTGTGTGGTATAATAATGTCGATTAATATCTCTGCCGACATTCGTTTTCTCCAATAATTCCATATCATTTTCTCCGGCAAAAAGTCCTACATAATAAACCTGCGGAATACCCGGCACAAAAAACTGAATCGCCCTCGCCATCAAATAGGCATTTTCATCCCTGCCCAGCGCATCAAAATACGTGCAATTGACCTGATACAAATCCAAATTAGAGGCAGCAGCACCTGTTGCTTTTAGGCTATCGCCCTTGCTGTTGCGGTGTATTTGGTTGACGATTTCATCTAATACGTCATCTTCAATCAAGCCCGGATTGCCGTTTTCAGAACCTACATCTACGATACCGATGCCGTCGTGGGTATCCAACACAGAGATAGCATTTCGCGGACTGATTGCCAACCATTTTTTCAGACTTTTGGTATTTTTGTTAAATAAAGTATCTATCACCAAAATCGGCAAGGCAAAATCATACACGTAATCCGTGCGCTTGGCAATCTCAATTTGGGTTTTGTAATACGAATGAATTTCTACCAAAGTCTCTATGCCTCTCGCCCTTGCTTTTTCCGATAATTCATCAATAAATTCAAAGGTTTCTTCGGTCATAAAACAGGAAGTTCCCTGTTTTTTTATGGCATATCCAGCCGCATCCAAGCGAATCATTTTTATACCGCCCTTTTGGAAAACATCTAAAATACTATCCAAATATTGTGCACCTATCTCACTTTTCACATCAATATCCACCTGATTGCTCGTAAAAGTTGTCCAGATTAATTTACTGGAACCGTCACTCAATTTGAAAGTGGTAAAAGGCAAACTCGGACGAGGTCGATAAATAGCTAAAATATCTGCTTCCTTTGCCCCTTCGGGAAAAACCGTATCATAGGTCAAAAACATGGACGCATACGCAGAAGCACTCCCCTTTTCAAGGTAATCTTGAAACTGTACAGACTGTGCCGAGACGTGATTGACAATCAAATCCGCCATAATATCCACTTCTTCGCTCAATGTTTTTAAATCGTCCCAATTTCCAAGTCGCGGGTCAATTTGCTGATGATTAATAGGGTCAAAACCCGCATCTTCTCCATCAATCGGATAGTAAAAAGGTAAAATATGCAATCCGCCAAAAAGACCTTCTAATTGATGCTGAAATAGGTCTTTTAATTCCGTCAGATTCTTACATCCCAACCTATCTACGTAGGTGATTAGCTGAACTTTATTTTTCATTTTGAATTGATTATAAGCTGTTTATGATTGGTTTATTTTATTATTTGTATTTAATTTTTGTTAAAAAAATCATACACCCTCAATATTCATTTTCGAGGAAAAGTAAAACAGGCTTCCAGCCTGCATCGCGCTATATCGACACCTTATTTCGATAAAATAGAACGAGCTAACGCAGTACAGGCTGGAAGCCTGTGTTACTTCACCTAACAACCAATCGCCCCTTCACGATTTCTTGGATAGCACCCAGATTATTCCCTTTAATTTTTGACATCAACATTCATAGGTCAACACACATGTTAAATTCGGAATATTTGTACAAAAAAAAATTAAATGTTATAAGATTGTTAAGTAAAATGTATAATTTCGTGTAATTATAAAACTAAAAAAAGTATGATTCCCCGCTTGGGGCAACTTTTTTAATTTGAATCAATAAATAACTAAAAACGTATGAAAGCTAAGAATTTTATAATATTGAAACGCTTGCTATTGCTTTTTGCCCTTGTCGGACTGAGCAGCGTAGCTTTCGGACAGCGTACAATTTCCGGTACAGTGACCGATGAAAACGGCGACCCCTTACCCTTTGCCAATGTATATGTGGAAGGTACAACTATTGGTACGACTACGGACATTGATGGTGACTACACACTCAAAGTGCCTGAAGGCAGTACGGCACTCGTGGTATCATACACGGGTTTTGGCGACCAAACTTTGCAGCTCGGAGATTCCAACAGCTTGAGCTTTACGATGAGTGAAGGTTCGGTACTGGACGAGGTCGTTGTGATTGGCTATGGTTCGGTCAAAAAAAGCGATTTGACCGGAGCAGTCTCTAATCTCGGAGAAGATGACTTCAACCGTGGAGCGATTACTTCACCTGCACAGCTTTTAGATAGTCGCGCAAGTGGTGTACAGATAGTCGCAGGCAATGGTGCGCCGGGTGCTGCCACCAAAATTAACATTCGTGGTACATCTTCTATTCGTGCCGGAAACGACCCGCTTATCGTGATTGACGGGATTCAACTCGACAATAGAAATGCACAACCGGGAGGAGATATTTCTTCGCTTGGGCGTCAGCAAGGGTCTGACCCTTTTGCATTTATCGACCCAAATGAAATTGCTTCTATTGAGGTACTCAAAGATGCTTCCGCAACGGCAATTTACGGCTCGCGTGGTGCAAATGGCGTTATTTTGATTACGACAAAAAAAGGACGCAAAGGAGAGCCCACGCTCGAATATAATGTGTCACAAGGCTTTGCAAGCATCCTCAAACGTCCTAATTATTTGGATGCAGATGGTTATCGTTCTGCACTTCAGACAGAAGGTTTGGGCAATGACAATGACCTCGGCGACAATGTAGATGCACTTGATGAAATTCTACAAATAGGCTACACCAACTCACATTCTGTGAGCCTCGGCGGTGGTGGTAGCAACTATACTTACCGTGCTTTCGGTAGTTTATTTGACCAATCGGGTATAGTCATCAATTCAGGTTTGAAAAAATATGTAGGCGGTCTAAAATCTTCGTTCAGCTTCCTCGACAACGAGCGTTTGACCATTGATTTCGGTGTTACAGCATCCAATCTTCAGAAAGAAACTGCGCCGGTTTCTGACAATGCAGGTTATGAAGGTTCTTTGATAGGTGCGGCTTTGCAATGGAACCCGACCAGTCCTTTGACCAAAGATGACGGCACTTACAATCAAGATATTGTCGAAAATAGAAACCCGCTTGCTATGGCGGATTATATCCGTGACAACTCTGCCACCACGCGTATCATCAGCAACGTGGGCGCAACTCTGCGCCTTGTCGATGGCTTGAATTATAAACTCAATGTAGGACTTGACAGAGCAGGTGGCGAACGTCGGGCTTCGGCAAACCCCACTCTAAATTTTAATGATATTTTTGGACGTGGACAAGCGATTGTCGGAAACAACACGCTTTCCAGTACACAGCTTTCGCATACCTTGAATTTCCAAAAAGATATTAACGAAAATTTCTCCTTGAACCTCCTCGGTGGTTACGAATACTTGGTCTATCGCAATCGCGGAACCAATATTTTTGTTACTGATTTGGCTACTGACGTAGATTTGGATTATACAGACATCCTCCAATCTGCACTAAATATGAATCAACGCGTAGAATCTTTCCGTGAACCGGATATTGAATTGCAGTCTTACTTTGGTCGTGGTATTTTCAATATCATGGACAAATACCTCCTGACAGCAACCATTCGCGCCGATGGTTCGAGTAAATTTGGAGAAAACAATAAATATGGCATTTTCCCAAGTTTTGCCGCAGCATGGAACATGTCCAACGAAGGATTTATACCCGATGCCGTGGACAATATGAAACTGAGAGCGGGCTGGGGCGTCACCGGAAACCAAGAGTTTCCCGCAGGTGCTGCACAAGAATACTACGAATATGAGAATGGTGCATTGACACAACGCAACAATCCAAACCCTAACCTTTCATGGGAATCCAGCAGCCAACTCAATGTGGGGCTTGATTTCGCATTTATGAATTACAAAGTCAGTGGTAGCTTGGATTATTTCAACAAACAAACCAATGATTTAATTCTATTCGTACCATTGGCGCAGCCCAACCCAAGTGCCGACGGACGCATCTACCGAAATATCGAAGGAACGATATATAACAGTGGTGTCGAATTGAGCTTAAATACGCGACTTGTCGAAAAAGAAGGTTTCTCTTGGGGACTTGGTGGTAACTTTACTTACCTCGTCAATAAAGTCGATGGACTCGGAACTTCTATCAATACAGGCGAAATCAACGGACAAGGTTTGACGGGTGCTTTCGCACAAAAAATCCAAAACGGTGAATCACTCTTTGCCTACTTTTTACCTACTTATAATGGTTTGAATGGGGAAGGACTTTCCGTATATGATGATGGCAATGGTGGTGAGACACTCATCGCTACGGTCAATTCTGTCAAGAGTTTTGTAGGCGATCCCCTACCCGATGTACTCTTGGGTGTCAATACCGATTTTTCTTTCGGCGACTTCGACCTTACCCTCAATTTCAACGGCATGTTTGGCTACCAAGTGTACAACAATACCGCCAATGCAGTGTTTGTAAAAGGAAACTTAGCCAGTGGTCGGAACATACTCGCCGACCAAGTAGACAACGGAGAATCTACCAACAACTCCTATCCGGCATCTACACGCTACCTCGAAAATGGTGACCACTTCCGTCTATCTAATGCTACGTTGGGCTACACGCTCGGTGATTTGCCGGGCTTGCTCAAAGGCGCACGTTTGACATTGACGGGGCAAAACCTCTTATTATTGACCGGATATAGCGGCTTCGACCCTGTGGTCAATACCAATAAATCTATTGGAGGTATCCCTTCATTCGGTATCGAATATACACCATACCCAACTCCAAGAACATTTTTAATTGGACTTAATATTAAACTTTAATTTTGAATGTTGAATTTTGAACAAATGAATTTTATGCTCAATTTTTAATAATACTAAGTTAGTATATTCAAAATTCATTCATTCAAAATTCAACATTAAATATAGATATAATGAAAAAAATAAATATAATATTCATTTTCTCGCTCTTCTTCATTATACAAGGTTGTACCAATTTGGAGGAAAAAATCCTTGATGGTGTCGTACCCGAAGAAGGTGGGGGCAATGTAGATGTAGATGGCTTACTTAGTGACCTTTTCCGTACCTTGCAAGTCTTTCAAACACAAGAAAACGTCTGGTGTCTACAAGAACACATGAGCGATGAGGTCGTAGGACCTACACGCGGTACAGACTGGGACGACAACGGTATTTGGCGTGTACTCCACGACCATACACTTGATGCAGAACACGAATTCAATCGTACTTCATTCAACGCATTGAGTAGAGCTAATTATTTGGCAACCAATATTTTACAATATAGTCCTTCACCAGAGCAAGAAGCACAAGCGCGTTTCATCCGTGCATTTTATGTACATCATATCAATGACCTTTGGGGACAGACGCCCATGCGTCAGCCCGGCGAAGATGTTGCTTCTACCGACCCCACTGTGATGGGTAGCAGCGAGGCATCTGCCTTTGTCATCTCCGAAGTAGAGGGCATTATGTCCACGCTTCCTGATAGCGGTCCGGCATACACCGTCACCAAAAATGCAGCACGCGCACTCTTGGCAAAAGCCTACCTCAACAAGCCCGTCTATGAGTCAAGCGACCGTATCAACTTCGACTTCAGCGCAGCCGATATGAATAAAGTCATCGAAATGTGCGATGCTATCGAAGCAAGCGGACAGTACAGCTTGTCGGCAGATTATTACGACAATTTCCGCCCAAATAATGATGCAGTTTCTACCGAGTTGATTTGGACTTCGCAAAACATTGCTGGTAGCGATGCCGGAAATGTGCGCTCACGTTGGTTCTGTACTTTGCATTACAATCAAAATCCAAGCGGTTGGAACGGCTTCTGTACAATTGCTGATTTCTACGACAAATTTAATGACATGGGTGATGTACGTCGCTCCGCCAACCCTCCTGATTTGGAAGCTGCATCAGGCTTGAAAGCCGGCTTTCTCGAAGGTCAGCAATACAATGCAAGCGGCGACGCACTCGAAGACAGAAAAGGTAATCCACTCGCATACACCAAAGACGTGTCTTACTTTGAAACAGGTGACAATTTGGAAACTACAGGTATTCGCGTTATCAAATATATTCCCGATTATGTCAGTGGTGACTTGGTGGACAACGACTATGTCTTCTATCGTTTTGCAGACATTCGCCTGATGAAAGCCGAAGCTATCGCACGCGGTGGTTCGGGTAGTGAATCACCTGCCGACATCATCGACGAAATACGTACCACACGCGGTGCAGCCGCCAACGGTGACGGTAGCCTTGATGCTATCCTTGATGAGCGTGGCTTTGAATTGTACTGGGAAGGTCACAGAAGACAAGACCTGATTCGCTTCGGCAAATTCCTTGAGCCCTGGACAGATAAACCACAAAGTCCTCCGGGCGCAGTGCTTTGTCCTATCCCTTCAATTGAGCTTTCTGCCAGTCCGAATTTGCAGCAAAATCCGGGGTATAATTAATTGATGATTAAGAAATTAATTTTTCTTTTAGAAAATAAAAAGGGAGTCTGCGGACTCCCTTTTTTTTGTTATTGTACTGACGGTTTTAACCGTCAAGTGGACTTTTACGAGACGGTTAAAACCGTCAGTACGAAATCAAATCAATGGTGAAAAAATACATCCTACCACTATTCCTCCTTCTATTCTTTTCCTGTCAAAATGAAGAAACCATACCGCCGTTATTCTGCGCCGTCCCTCCCGCTAAATGTGGCATCCAATTCACCAACACCATTCAAAATACCGAAGACCTCAACATCTTCACCTACCGAAATTTTTATAATGGCGGCGGCGTAGGCATCGGCGATTTCAACAACGACGGTTTGCCCGACCTCTACCTCACCGCCAATATGAGTGCCAACCAACTCTACCTCAATAAAGGTAATTTTGAGTTTGAAAACATTACTGAATCTGCCGGAGTCGCGCTGCCCGATATGTGGAGTACAGGCGTGACCATCTTGGACATTAACGCAGATGGCTGGCAAGATATTTACGTCTGCAATGCGGGCTATGAAAAAGGAAAATTCCCTGAAAATAAATTATTTATCAATCAAAAAGACTTAAGATTTAAAGAAGAAGCCGCTGCCTATAGATTGAATGATGCGGGCTACTCCACCCACGCTTCTTTTTTCGATTATGACAAAGACGGCGACCTCGATATGTATCTCGTCAACAACTCATTTATTCCGACAAATACCCTCAATTATTCCAACAAACGCGACCTCAAATACAGTGATTGGGACGTAGCGGATTTTTTGAAAGGCGGTGGCGATAAATTTTTTAGAAATGATAATGGAAAATATGTGGACGCTTCCGAAGTGACGGGTATTTATCAGAGTTTGATAGGTTTTGGCTTGGGCGTTTCCGTAGCCGATGTGAATGGTGATATGTACGAAGATATTTATATTTCCAATGATTTTTTTGAACGCGATTACCTTTATATCAACCAAAAAGATGGTACATTTTCGGAGGAATTGGAAACGCATTTTGACCACATTTCACACAGTTCGATGGGCGCAGATATGCGTGATGTCAACCGCGATGGTCAGGTCGATATTTTTGTGACGGATATGCTGCCTTACGATGAAATTCGACTCAAAACCACTGCCTCATTCGACGATATCAACCTGCGCAAACTCAAAGTCCGTAAGGGGTTTTACCACCAATACATGCACAATACCCTCCAAATTAATCAAGGCAATCGCTTTGCGGAAATTGCTCAATTTTCGGGCGTTGCAGCAACGGATTGGTCATGGGGCGCACTCATTTTTGATGCGGATAATGACGGTTGGAACGACCTTCTCGTTTGCAATGGCATTTACCATGATGTGATTGACTTGGACTTTATGGACTTCTTCGCCAATGAAGTCCTCCAAAAAATGGCACTCACTGGCAACAAACAAGAAATGAACGAAGTCATCGGCGAAATGCCCTCTGTTCCGATTAGCAATAAAATTTTCAAAAACGTCAAAGGAAATCAGTTTGAAGATGCCACCGCAGCATGGGGACTCGACCAAAAAACCTTCAGCAACGGTGCAGCCTACGCCGATTTTGACAACGATGGCGACTTGGATTTAATCATTAATAATGTCAATCAGCCACTTGGTATTTTCCGAAATGAAAGCGACACAAAAGGTACACTGATTAAGCTAAAAGGCAGTAAAAAAAATCCTGATGCTGTAGGCGCAAAAGTAGTAATTTGGTCTAAAAATCAACAATTTACACAACAAATGCAGCCTGCGCGCGGCTTTCAATCTTCCATTGACCAACGACTTCATTTTGGGATAAATTCGAGCGAAATAGACTCCATTCAGGTCTTTTGGAATCCGAATGAAAAAAGCGTCATTCGCACGAAATTTGATACGCCAATCATTGAAATTAATTATGAAAAAATAGTAGCATTTAATCCGAAAAAAAATACGACTGAACCCATTTTTCAAACAAAAAAATTAGAAAATACTGCACAAAAAGAAGACGACCATATTGATTTTTACGAAGAACGCGGTGCGTACCGAATGCTCTCCAAAGAAGGACCGACACTCGCCATCGGTGATGTAAACGGCGACGGATTAGAGGATATTTTCATCGGTGGCGCACGTTTTGAACCTGCTAAAATTTTGCTACAAAAACCTGATAAAACATTCCAAAAAATACAACAACCTGCCCTCGAAAAGCATTTAAAATTTGAAGATACCGCTTCCGCATTGGCGGACGTAGACGGCGACGGCGATTTGGATTTGATAGTCGGCAGTGGCGGCAATTTTGAAAAACCCAATTCGCCTTTTTTGACCGATAGAATTTACCGAAATAACGGACAAGGGACGTTTGAATATTACTCCGGAATAACGAACAAAACAACCATGAATACCTCAAAAATAATCGCTTGGGATTTCGACGAAGACGGCGATACCGACCTGTTCGTTTTTTCACGTAGCGTACCGCAAAATTACGGATTCAAGCCCCCACATTTTTTATATGAAAATAATGGTACAGGAATTTTCAAGGAAGTTTCGGTACAATTAGCCAACGGATTTAAAGGCATTGGAATGGTGGCAGATGCGACTTTATCCCTTGATAATCAAGCGATTATTTTGGTGGGCGAATGGATGAGTCCGATACGGATTTCTGCAAAAGACGGAAAAATTACTTGGGAAGAAAATTATCTCACTAATGAGGCGGGTTGGTACAATCATATTGCCACAGCAGATTTGAATGACGATGGAAAACCAGATTATCTACTCGGAAATCATGGTGAAAATGCCTACCTCAAACTGGCAGAAGACGAAGCCTACACGCTTTGGATAAATGATTTTGACGACAACAAAACCGTCGATAAAATCCTCTGCAAAAGCAAGGGCGGCAGGGACTTTCCGGTGGCACTAAAAAAGGATTTGGCAGACCAAATTGTAGCGATAAAAAAGAAAGGCATCCAACATAAAAACTACGCCACCAAGTCCATGCGCGACCTATTTACAAAGGCAAAATTGAACAGCGCAGGCAAGCGTGTAGCCACTGAATTGCGGTCAGCGATTTACCTCAGTCAGTCCGACGGCGGCTATGTTCGTGCCGATACGCCTGTGCAATTGCAGTGGTCGTCTGTACACGCATCCGCCTTCGCGGATGTGGATGCGGACGGCGATTTGGATGTCATTTTCGGTGGGAATGATTATGATTGGCGACCGCAATTTTCGCGCCTCGATGCTTCCAAGACCGAAGTTTTATTGAATGATGGAAAAGGCAAATTTTCTTACCTTATACCCGATAAAACGGGCTTGAATATCGCCGGGCAGATGCGAGATTTGAAGGCGATTGAGGTGGGCGATGAGACGTGGTTTGTTGTTGGGGTGAATGGGGATGCTTTACACTTTATTAAATAAGCGCGATACTTCAAAAGCAAATCGTCATTCCGCACCCCGATGCGGAATCTCTTGTATCTTGGCACAATGTTAAACAGAAGCCTCAATTTAAAATGGTGCTAAAAGTCAACAGATTCCGCGTCGGAGCGCGGAATGACGGTTGATTTTTGGCTTTTTTTATTTTTTATAAATTTGTGGCACACTCAGCTAAAAAAAGTAATCTATTCATTTTCAATGAAATACACAAAATATTTATTTTTAATTTTAATAATTTTCACCGCTTGCCAATCGGATAATGCTGTGCAGGACGTGCTATTCATCAAAAAGAACGGCACGGCACTCGGCATTGATTTTTCCAATGACTTACCACTAAGTACCGACCTCAATATCTTCAATTACATGTACTATTACAATGGCGGCGGCTTGGCTTGTGGGGATTTGAATAATGACGGTTTGCCTGATTTAATTTTCTCTTCTAATCTTGGTACGGAACAAATTTACCTCAATAAAGGCGATTTAAATTTCGAGAATATCACAACACAAACAGGTATCGACGGCGGCGAAAATGTATGGACAACGGGCGTTTCTTTGGTTGATATAAATAATGATGGTTATTTGGATGTCTATCTCTCGCAAGTGGGCGCGTATCGAAATTTGGACGGAACAAATAAACTTTTTGTGTATGAAAAAGTAATTGATAATCAAATTCCTACATATAAAGAAAAATCGACAGAATACGGCTTGGATTTCAAGGGTTTCAGTACACAAGCCGGATTTTTGGATATGGATTTGGATGGTGATTTGGATATGTATTTGATGAATCACAGCTTGCATCATAATGGTACATTTGGTCAACGTAAAAGTTTTTTAGGGAAGATAGACAGCGTGAGTGGCGATAAAATTTACGAAAACAAAAACGACACTTACGTAGATGTCACCACGCAAACGGGTATCAATTCCAATGTATTGGGTTACGGATTGGGCTTGGCATTTGGCGATGTCAATTTAGACGGTTTGCCAGATATTTATGTAGGCAATGATTTTCATGAAAATGACTACCTATACATCAATCGTGGCGACTTAAAATTTACGGATGAACTCCCTGCACAAATACCTTATACAAGCCGCTTTACGATGGGCGTAGATATTGCGGATGTGAATAATGATTTGCTGCCCGACATCGTGAGTTTGGATATGTTGCCCGAAGACCCGGAGATACTCAAACGCTCGGAAGGCGAGGAGTCACAGAATCTTTTTGACTTCAAACTGGGTTACGGCTACCACAAACAATACGCTCGTAATCATCTGCAAATCAATCAAAAACATAATCACTTTATCGACATTTCACGTTATGCGAATATACACGCGACCGATTGGTCATGGAGTGCGGTTTTTGCGGATTTTGACCAAAATGGACGTAAAGATTTGTTTGTTTCCAATGGCATTCCGAGACGCATGAACGACTTGGATTACATTGATTTTATGTCGGGAAATGACCTGCAATACAAAATTCAATTTGACCAAGTAAAGAAAAATGACCTCTCCGCAATCGACAAAATACCGGAAATAAAAATCCGTAATAAATTCTTTTTGCAAGGTGAGGATTTAACATTTGAAGACATAGAAAAACGCATCGAAAGCGATGAAATTTCGTATTCCAATAGCGCAGTTGTGGTCGATTTGGATAATGACGGCGACCTCGATGTTGTAGTCAATAATATTAACCAAACACCTTTTATTTATGTAAATCAAAATGCCGAAAAATCCGATATACCATTTGCACAAATCACACTAAACGGCGCACCGAAAAACCGTCACGGCATTGGTACGACTATCCTATCGTATAAAGAAAATGAAGTGCGTTCGGATTACTTTTCGCCCTTGCGCGGTTTTCAGTCGTCGTGTCATGTACCGCAGCCGATTATTGAACCGCAAAATTTGGATTCGCTCGTCGTCGTTTGGTTTGACGGAAAATTTGAAACGAAAACCAACATTTCCGCAGGAAAATTGACTTTAAATTACAGCAACGCCAAAGGAAAATTTAATTGGTTTAACCAATTGAAAAACAATGAATTGGCAATCGAAGAAGTACAAGAAAAATTTGGGCTAAACAGCGTTCACACCGAAAATCCTTTTGTCGAATTTAATCGCGAAGTATTGATTCCACATTCCAATTCTTCAGAAGGTCCTGCCCTCGCGATTGGCGATTTGAATGGTGACGGATTGGATGATATTTTTGTAGGTGGCGCGAAATTGGAGCGTCCCGAAATTTGGATGCAAGGCAAAAAAGGTTTTGAAAAGGCGCAGGATTTGGCATTGCTTGCCGATAGTATTCCCGAAAATACCCGCGCACACATCGCAGATTTCAACGCCGACGGTATCAATGATTTGCTCGTAGCAAATGGCGGGAATGAATATCGGCTCAATAGTATTCACAATCAACCACGCCTCTATTTGGGGCAGGAAAATGGCGATTTGGTAGAGCAAATCGGGGCATTTGAAGGAGTGCGTTTGACTTGTGGCGCAGTGGCGGTCTTGGATGTGAATGAGGACAATCTGCCCGATGTTTTCTTTGGCGCACGAGCAGAACCGTGGGCGTATGGCGAAAATCCGCAGTCTTATTTTGCTCTTAATCAAGGGAATGGACAATTTTCCATTCAAAATAATTATTTACCGAATGAAGGTAAACTTGGTATGGTAAAAGATGCTATCATCGCAAATCTGGATGGAGAAAAAGAAGATGTACTCATTGCAGTGGAATGGGATAATCCTAAAATTCTATATTTGGACGCAGAAGAACCTTTTGAATGCAATTTGGATAATGACAAAGGTTGGTGGAATTTTCTATACCCCGTAGATTTGGACGGTGATGGTACGCAGGAAATTATCGTAGGAAATTTGGGTTGGAATAGTCGCCTAAAAGCCTCTGACAATCAGCCGTTTAAAATGTGTTATGAAGATTTGGATGGGAATGGAAGGCGCGAACAATTATTAACTTATTTTATAAAAAATAAAGAAATTCCATTTCACAATAAAAGAGAATTGCAAAAACAAATCCCTCTGATAAAGAAAAAATTTGTCTATGCGAAGGATTTTGCGGAAGCGGAGATTAATGATATTTTCCCTAATAAAAAAATGAAAAATTGCATGTCGGTCAATACGTTTGCGAATAGCATCATTTGGAGTCAAGGCGGCGATTATGTGCGCGAAAACCTACCCGCACGAGCGCAATGGACGTCACTTTATGCTGCCCACACGATTGAAATAGACGGCAAAAATCACGTCATTTTAATGGGTAATTATGATGATGCCAATGTACAAATGGGCGCATATAATGGCGAGCGTGCGCTATTGCTTTCTTCGGATAAAGACCGAAAGTTAACTATAAAACCGCTGCAAAATTTTCCGTACGTGAGTCAAGTCAAGGATATACAAGCTATTGAAATTCAAGGAATTAAACATCTTGCTATTGCACAGAATAATGATACCTTGAGATTGGTACGTACAGAGTTTGGAATAGAGAATCAGGTGCAGTAATTCGTGAAAACATTTACTCATTTAATCATTTATTTATCTACTCATTTTTCAGCAGTATATCACGCTCTTGGTTGAGGGCTTCGACTTCTATAAGGGCTTCGTTTTTAAAGATATTATAATTTTCTTCAATTTCGTCCCAAGTATCATGTTCTGATAATTCGAGGCGCAATATGGAGGCAACCAAGCTTTTCAAACCTATTGTTTTTATCGTAGATTTTAGGGTATGCGCCTCGTAACGAACGCCTTTTCCATCTTGTGAGATGATATGCTCCTCCATTTTTAATAGTGCAGCCGGCAACTGCTCCGTAAAAATATCGAGCATTTCCAAAATATATTGCTGTTTTCCTCTAAAAAGTTGGTATAAATGCGCAAGTTTTAGAAATTTAGGTGCAGATTCGTCTCGCTCTGAAAGCAGGCGACTCCTTTTATTCTCCATATTATGAGTAATTGTTCTCTACATTTAAGTAGTGGGACAAAAATAGGCTTACAATTTTGACGTGGTTATTTTTTCGATATTTTTTCTTACAAAAACCGCACATAGCCTACGCTACAGCCTGTCCTGAACCCCGATTCGGGATAAGGATTTTTGTAGGGAAAAATAGCGGAAAAAGAAACCATCAAAAAGTAAGGATATTTTTGTCTCACTACTTAAGTACGCTTATTCTACTGAACAACGATTTTTTATAATTTGTATTTAATTAATTACCAGTAAAATGCACAATTCAAATTAGAGTATAAAATTAGAACGCAGACTACCTCCCCCTTTGGAGGGGGCAGGGGGGTGGACTTTCGGCTGTTTTTCCACCCCCCAACCCCCTCCAAAGGGGGAGATATATCGTGCTTTGTTTTTGAATTTCGTTATAAAATATTAATAATCAATAAAATACATTTTAAATAAAGTTGTTGTTCAGTAGAATAAAGTACGCTAATAAAATTAAAATAACAAATTCATAGTTTGAGGCAGCTTAGTGAAAGAAATTAAATAAGATGTCCCATAATGCGAAGTATTTTTTTGTCTAAGGATTTTTTGAAAGCCGCACATAGCCTTAGCTACAGCCTGTCCCGAACCCCGATTCGGGATAAGGATTTCAAAGGATTCTTAGACGGAAAAAAGACGAGTATAGTGGCACATGTTATTTATTTTCTTTCACTTAGGAACAGGGTTTTAATAAATGCAGGTTCTTGACGACTTTATTTTTTTCTTTTTCAAGGCATGAAAACTGCGCATAGCCAAGCTATACAAGGATTTTCATAATGCAGAAAAAGGGAAAAAGAAAAAGTCAAAATCTGGATTTATTTTTGCGTCGTTCCTTAGTATCAGGAACAAAATAAATGTATATTCTCGACTTGTTCTTTTTGCTTTATATTAGACTTTATTCCAAAATATTTTGTATAAAGTAAATAATCTTTTTCCACTACTCTGCGTTGCCTGAAAATTCACTATGCTAAGGCATAGCTCAATTCAGCCGCCTTGATTAGTGAAAAAATCTTTATTTCCTCTTTCATCCAAACTATTTTAGAATAAAGTCTACTTCACCAAATCTTCCTTAAAGACAGTGAGTATTCGCGTCAAATTTCGTTCATGTAAAGAAAAAATAACGGCGTGAAGATGTAACGTTTATTATCTTTTCATTCCTAATACGTCAATGTGATAATACTTGTTGCGGCAAAAAAAACAATATTTTAATTCAACTTTATAAGTTAGTGATTTTGAAGCCTTTCAGTAAAGTAAAATATTTTTTGTTAAAATATAAAATTAACAAATTTTACTTAACATACGTTTACATTAAATCATTTTTTCTCAAATTATTTACCCACAAACAAAAATTGCTATGAAAAAAAATACGCTAAAGGTAGGAGATATGAGACGTAAAGAGTCTTACTTTTCGCTACTTGCTACTCGTTACTCTATACTCGTTCTCTTATCGCTTGCTTCCTGTCTCGCTCAGGCTCAGACCGTTGGTTTAATACAAAATGATAGCCTTGCTTTCAATGGTTACACACTATTCGCGCCAGCCTCGTCCACGACAACTTATCTGATTGATAATTGTGGAAATACCGTCAATACCTGGAAAAGCAACTATCGCCCAGGCGAAGTAGCTTACTTACTCGAAAACGGTAACTTATTGAGAACCTGTCGATTAACCAGCAATGTTTTTTTTGGCGGCGGTATAGGTGGCAGAATAGAAATGTACAATTGGGAAGGCGAATTACTGTGGTCATACAATTATAATTCCAAGGAATATCATCAGCATCACGACCTTGAATATCTGCCAAATGGCAATATTCTACTCATCGCATGGGAGTCACATACGGAAGAAGAAGCTATTGCCGCAGGGCGCGAGCCCACTGCCGTCAACGAAGCGTTATGGTCTACACAAATCATTGAAATACAACCGATTGGGACAGAAGAGGCAGATATTGTATGGGAATGGCATCTGTGGGACCACTTGGTACAAGATACCGATACATCCAAGCTCAATTACGGCATCATAGCCCACCATCCCGAATTACTCAACATCAATTTTATACAAAGCGGCGGTGGCGGCGGTTCGAGCGGATTTACAGACTGGGTACATGCCAACTCCGTTGATTATAATCCCGAACTCGACCAAATCATCGTCAATTCGCGCCATTTGAGCGAATTTTGGGTCATTGACCACAGCACGACCACCGAAGAAGCCGCCGGACACACAGGCGGCAACGCTGGAAAAGGCGGTGACATCCTCTACCGATGGGGCAATCCACAAGCCTACCAACGCGGTAGTTCTGCCGACCAAAAAACCTTCCGCCAGCACGATGTTCACTGGATACCAAAAGGGCTGCCCGACGCTGGAAAAGTCATGATATTTAATAACGGACAGGGCAGAACAACCGGCAATTATTCTTCCATTGATGTTATCGAATTGCCGATGGATGCAGACGGAAATTACACCTTACCCACCAACGAAGCCTACGAACCGACCAACCTCTATTGGACTTACGAAGCTACGCCGCCCGAGTCTTTTTACTCCAGTTATATCTCTGGCGCACAGCGTATGCCCAATGGCAATACGCTCATTTGTGAAGGCGCACAAGGGCGTTTTTTTGAAGTTGATATGATGGGAAATACCCTCTGGGAATATCTTTCTCCTGTTATCTTCGGCGGTCTGGTCAGTCAGGGCGATACGCCGAATGGTCAAAATGCCGTCTTTCGCGCCTATCGCTATGCACCTGACTATGAGGCTTTTACAGGGAGAAACCTCATGCCAGGTGACCCGATAGAACTCAATCCCATCGCTTCGGATTGTCAGATTTATGAAACAATTGTATCGACAAATGACATTCTCACAAACGATGGTATAAATATCTTTCCAAATCCCGTAACTTCACATTTGAATGTAGAAAATACACCCACACTAAATACACGTATAAATATGTATGATTTGACAGGAAAAATTATTTTACAAGAAAAACAATACGATAACAGTAATTTCGAAATCGATATGACGGGCATCCCAACAGGCATTTATTTTATTCATTTTTATGACGAAAAAAATGTATTTATTGGTGTTGAAAAAATATTGAAAATGTAACGTAACACAGACAAGAATGTCTGTGTACGCATCTATTATGATAAAATACCTTACTCTATACTTCGCCCTTGCGCTGACAGTTCAAATGTCCGCCCAACAAACCAATGGTTTATTCAACAATGACAGCCTTTCGTTTAATGGTTACACCTTATTTGCCCCGATAAATTATAAGAACACTTACCTCATTGACAACTGCGGTTTTTTGGTCAACGAATGGGAAAGCAATTATAACCCGGGACTTTCAGCCTACCTCCTACCCGATGGCAATTTGCTACGCACTATGCGTACCAATAGCTCATTTTTTTTGGGTGGCGGCAGCGGTGGCGGTCTGGAAATACGCGATTGGGACAATGATTTGGTGTGGCAATATATCTATTCGCAGGACTCAATACATCACCAACATCACGATATGGAGTACCTGCCAAATGGCAATATCTTGCTCATCGCATGGGAGTATTTGCCTGCACAAGCTGCGATAGATGCCGGGCGAAATCCCATCGGTACGGGCTTGGCTTTTTGGCCCGATAAAATCGTGGAAATCAAACCCATCGGCACAGATAGCATCAAAACCGTATGGGAATGGCATGCTTTTGACCACATTATTCAAGATTTTGATAATACCAAACCCAACTATGGTATAGTGGCTGAACATCCCGAATTGATTGACCTCAACTACTACACCGACACCAATCCCGATTGGCTGCATACCAATGGCGTTGATTATAATCCGCAACTTGACCAGATTATTTTGAGTGTTCGCAACTACAGCGAATTTTGGGTTATCGACCACAGCACGACCACCGAAGAAGCCGCCGGACATACAGGAGGCAATTCGGGTAAAGGTGGCGATATTCTCTACCGTTGGGGCAATCCGCAGACCTATAATAGAGGCACATCGGCAGACCGTGTATTTTATGCCCAACACGATGCCCACTGGATTCCCGACGAAATACCCGGCTCAGGAAATATAATGGTTTTTAATAATGGTAAAGGCTTGATATCCAATGTACATTCGTCGATTGATGTCATCGCGCCGCCTGTGGATGCCAGCGGAAATTATACCATAAATGAAAGCAACGCCTTCGGTCCTACTGAATTGGCTTGGACTTATGAAGCAGCTACGATGACCGATTTTTATTCGCCCAATATCTCTGGTACACAGCGCCTGCCCAATGGCAATACATTGATTTGCGAAGGTACAAGCGGACATTTATTTGAAGTAAATCAAGATGGCGAACTACTTTGGGATTATGTTGTCCCCGTTAGTTTTGGTGGTCCGCTTTCGCAAGGAACGAACATGAACAGTCAAAATGGTACTTTTCGCAGCTATCGGTATTCTACTGATTATGAGGCTTTTGTGGGAAAAAACCTCACGCCCGGCAGTCCCGTTGAACTCAATCCCATCGCTTCGGAATGTGAGATTTATGAAACATTAACAGCCAATGAAAATGTTAATTTTGGGAGTGATGAAATTAAAATCCATCCGAATCCCGTAACTTCGCATTTGAATGTAGAAAATAGCAGCTATGCTGAAATCCGTGTCGTTATATTCGATGTGGCAGGTCGGTCGTTGGAAGAGTGGCGCGAACGAGATGCTTTTTTTCAAATAAATTTAAATAATTATCAAAAAGGCATTTATTTTATAAATATTTATACCGAAAAAAATAGCTTATTTTATATAAAAAAAATTATAAAAATGTAATTTTGTGCAGGCGATTTCAATCGCCATCTATAGTGAATTTTTATTTATAATTAATTTGAATTTATTTATAAAAACTATATACATTTAATTTGTTTTAATATAGCGATTGAAATCGCCTGTACATCTACTTGAATTATGAAACAGAAATTACTATACTCTATACTTATTTTAGTGGGCGGCATGTGCATTGCCCAAGCCCAGGTGACTGTTGGTTTATTGGATTATAATGCTAATAAAGCATTTGACGGTTACAATTTGCATTTTCCTCATAATCAAGGAAATGCGTATTTACTTAATAATTGTGGCGAAATCGTACACGTTTGGGAAGACGCTGAATATAGACCCGGCAACGGGGTTGATTTGACGGAAAACGGCTACCTGTATATTTGCAAAAGCAAGGGTGCGGCGTCAAATCCGTACATACACGCAGGCGGTGGCGGCGAGAAAATCGAAGTACGCGATTGGGACAATAATCTCGTGTGGGAATATACGCTGAATGACTCGCTCAATCGACTGCATCACGACATGGCGGTGCATCCGAATGGCAATGTGTTTGCAATTGCATGGGAAAAGAAAACGGCAGCAGAGGCGATACAGGCAGGACGCGACCCGGCTTTGTTGGATGATGGCGAATTGTGGCCCGACCGCATCATTGAGTTGGAGCCTGACGGTGCCGGTGGCGCGACTGTCGTATGGGAGTGGAATGTCTGGGATCACCTGATTCAAGATTTTGATTCAACCAAGGATAACTTCGGCGACCCTGCTGCGCATCCCGAATTAGTAGACATCAATCTGAACGGCGGTCCGGCAGATTGGATGCACGCCAACTCATTGGATTACAATCACTTTTTGAATCAATTGATAATTTGTGTGCCGACATTCAATGAGATTTGGATTATCGACCATAGCACGACTACGGAGCAAGCCGCCGGACATACAGGCGGTTTTGGTGGCAGAGGCGGCGATTTGATGTTTCGATGGGGTAATCCCGCAAATTATCGCGCCGGTGACTCGACAGACGTAAAATTATTTTATCCACACGACGCACATTGGGCAGATATTGAGTTGAATCAAGGCAATCCTGATTTTGATAAAATTATGATTTTTAACAACCGTGTAGGGGCTGATTTTTCTTCTGTGAATACGATTGCGCCTTTGTTTGATTCGTATAGTTGGGAGTATGGAACGACGGATGGTACTTGGTTTCCATCGGATTTTGATTGGACGTATACACGTCCTGTGCCGCAAGATATGTACTCTACGGGCTTGTCGAGCGTGCAGCGTTTGATGAATGGTAATACACTCATTGCGGTGGGTCGATTTGGTTATACTTTCGAGATTACACCAGATGAGGAGATTGTGTGGGAATACAAAAACCCACTACTCAGCGGTAATCCCGTAGCGCAAGGCACAGAGTTGGCAATCAATTCAAATTTACAATTTAGAATGCACCGTTATTCGAAAAATTATGGGGCATTTGACGGGCGCGACCTCACACCACAGGGTTATATTGAGCTGAATCCCGACCCGGATTATTGTGCTTTTTTGGTCAGTAATGAAAACGTATTCGTTGCTGATGAAGTCAATATTTTCCCAAATCCGGCTACGGATAGAGTTCAAATTGATATTACGGAAAATATCAAAGCACAACAAGTTGAAGTTTTCAATGTAACAGGTCAGCGTATTTATTCCGCCAAAATAAATAATACTACACACATGCTCCATACCGAAAATTGGTCGCAAGGCATTTATTTCATATATTTAGATAGCCGCGCAGTAGGGAAGGTTTTAATTTTGAATGAGTGAATGAATGAATGAATGAATGAATGAATGAATGAATGAATGAATGAATGAATGAATGAATGAATGAATGAATGAATGAATGAGTGAGTGAGTGAGTGAGTGAGTGAGTGAATGAATGAATGAATGAATGAATGAATGAATGAATGAATGAATGAATGAATGAGTGAGTGAGTGAGTGAGTGAGTGCTATAATATTCATTCATTCAAAATTCCCTCATTCTTTATTTAAGCATCAGGAATTAAATAAATGTATATTCTTCGCGTCGTTATTTTTTCTTTAGACGAACCAAATTTGACGCGAATACTCACTGTATTTAAGGAGAATTTGGTGAAGTAAGTAGTGGGACAAAAATATCCTTACTTTTTGACGGTTTCTTTTTCCGCTATTTTTACCTACAAAAATCCTTATCCCGAATCGGGGTTCAGGACAGGCTGTAGCGTAGGCTATGTGCGGTTTTTGTAAGAAAAAATATCGAAAAAATAATCACGTCAAAATTGTAAGCCTATTTTTGTCCCACTACATATAAAGGAAAAAGAACAAGTTGGGGGTATACATTTATTTTGTTCCTGATACTAAGCATCGCCTATGAGTGAAAAAAATCCTTTACGATTGGAGATAATTGCCTTTTTTATATTGGGCATTTTATTTATATTGTGGGCATTCAAGCAATGTAATACAGATGTCCCGCACACACCTCGCAAAAAAACACGCACTGAAAAAACACATACACTAACGGATAACAACGAAAAATATTCTACTTTATATGTGACGGTAGATAGCCTCAACATGCGCGTTGCACCGCATTTGGATAGTACGGTCGTTGCGCGGATTCCGCAAAAAGAAGCGGTGACATACTACGGATTGCGGACTTCTTTCCAACAGAAAATTAATATAAATAAGGTACTCAAAAATGAACCATGGGTGTATGTACGCACCGAAGCAGGAAAAGAAGGTTGGGTGTATGCGGGCGGGTTGGCTTTTTATAAAATCAAGTAAGGGAAAGAAAATAAACGTTACATTTTCACGCCGTTATTTTTTCTTTACACGAGCCAAATTTGACACGAATAACGGGTTATTTAATGAGAATTTGTTGAAATAGACTTTATTCTAAAATAGTTTAGATGAAAGAGGAAATAAAGATTTTTTCACTAATCAAGGCGGCTGAAATTGAGCTATGCCTTAGCATAGTGAATTTTCAGGCAACGCAGAGTAGTGGAAAAAGATTATTTACTCTGTACAAAATATTTTGGAATAAAGTCTAATATAAAGGAAAAAGAACAAGTCAAGAATATGCACTTATCTTGTTCCTGATACTAAGCGAAAGCTCAACTTTAAATTTAAATATGATTTATAATTTATGGTTTCCCTATGTCAAACCTCTTCTATTGAGTTTGAAGTTGACATTGACGTTTTTTTTTTGAACACATAGGGCAATCATTATCGTATAGTGTCTTTAAGTATCAAGTTGAAATATGTGTTCAAGTTTAAATCAAATGTACAATCTACTGATAACCAATTTTTAATGTAATTAAAATAAATTAATATTTTACTTTGACTTAATCTTTATCACACTATGAAGTTCACAAATATTTTTGCGATACTCGCGACTACTTTTCTGATTATTATTTTTTCTACGAAAATAAACGCCACACATATTGTAGGTGGTGATTTATCGTATGAGTGTCTCGGTGGAGATCAATACCGCATTACGATGAAAGTCTATCGCGATTGCTTTGCTGGACAAGCCAACCTCGATCCGCAGGCACGTATCAGGATTTATACCGGTCCGAATGGCAATACTCCTATTGGTCCGACAGAGTTTGTTACTTTAGATTTACAAAATAATATACCGCCTATCATCAGTAACCCTTGTTTGGCACCGCCGAGCAATATATGCGTAGAGGAAGGTACATATGAGCAGGTTTTTAATTTGCCTTATAATTCAAATGGCTATCATATCTCGTATCAACGCTGTTGTCGAAACAATTCGATTACCAATATTTTTAACCCTGAATCTTCAGGTGCGACCTATACTATTTATATTTCAGACGAAGCCCAACAGACCTGCAACAACAGTCCCACATTTACTGCCTTTCCGCCTATTGTGATTTGCGCTGGACAAGATATTAATTTTGACAATTCTGCCCTTGATTCCGAAGGTGATTTATTGGTTTATAGTTTTTGCGCACCATTTTTAGGTGGTTCTGTTGACATGCCATCGCCCGATGCTACGCCTCCACCTTATAATCAGGTTATATTTTCGCCGCCTTTTTCGGCAAGCGATCCACTTGGTGGCAACCCAACGGTGACCATTGACCCTACGACAGGTTTGATTTCTGGCACACCTACTCAGTTGGGGCAATTTGTAGTCGGTATTTGCGTGGAAGAATATCGCGTCATCAATGGCATTCAAACCCTTTTGAGCCTCACCAAACGTGACTTTCAATTTAATGTCTTAAATTGCGAACAGACCCTCGTTGCCGCAATTGCTTCCGAAGTCACAATTAATATTGATGAATATATCGTCAGCGAATGCGCCGACCCTACAATTACTTTTGAAAATTTGAGTTACCCCAACGACTTGATTGACAGTTATTTGTGGACAATCGACTTGGGCAATGGCGATGTATTTTCCTCTACCGCCGTCAATCCCACCCATACATTTCCCGGAATTGGTACTTATGATGGTACGCTTATCGTCAATCCCGGCAATCCGACTTGTACCGATACGGCGGAAATTACCGTGGTGATAAATCCCGATATTACGGCAGATTTTGACGTGATTTTTGATGCCTGTTCGCTTGATCCTATTCAGTTTACCGACCAAACTATAGCCGAAGCAGGCGGCGTGATGTATGACTGGAATTTTGGCGATGGTAACAGTTCTACAGACCAAAATCCGATACACGAATACGCTCCCGGCGAATACACCATCACCCTCAACGTAGAGGATGTCAACGGCTGCACTGACCAGATTTCGCAAGACATCACCTACTACCCTACGCCCGACATTGCCTTTGATGTGAGTGATCCTGTTGGTTGCGGTGGTCATTCCGTGACATTTACCAATACTTCTACGCCAGTTACAGGCGATTATGATATAGAATGGGACTTTGGCGATGGCAATACTTCCACACAAAATTCGCCCACAAATAACTATGATACACAGGGTTCGTATGAGGTCACGCTGACGATTACTTCGCCGACAGGCTGTACAGGTACGGAGACTTTTTCGAGCATCGAAATACAATCCGGTCCGCTCATTGGATTTGATTTTTCAGACCCCTGTATCGTTGGTCCCATTACATTCACCAACACCACAACACCTAACGGCGCACCTATAACAAGTACCACTTGGAACTTTGGCGACGGCAACACTTCTTCCGAAATGAGCCCTACACACGAGTACGCTACACCGGGAAGTTATGACGTTGCTTTAGTCGTCAGTGACTCCGAAGGTTGTACTACGACTTTGGAGCAAACCGTCGATTACTTCCCACCACCCGTCATCAATACTGTGCCCGATATTACCGAAGGCTGCGAACCCTTAACTGTTTCGTTTACAAATACTTCTGCCCCATTTACGAGTGATTATGTGGTCACTTGGGATTTTGGTGATGGAAACATGTCCGACCAATTCGCGCCTGCACATACCTACGATATGCCTGGCGTTTATACGGTTACTATTAGCATTTCGCCGCCCGGCGCAGCGTGTACAAGTGAGGAGATTTATACTGATTTAATTACTGTCAACGCCTCTCCCGAAGTCGATTTTACTTTTTCTGATTTATGCGAATTTGGCGAAATTGATTTTACGGGAAATATCGAACAAGGCACTGGCGCGATAACAAATATTTTATGGGAGTTTGGTGATTCAAATACTTCTAACGAACAAAATCCAACCCACACCTACACCGCGCCCGGTACGTACACCGTCACGCTCAATGTGACGAATGAATTTGGTTGTGCAGATAATTTTTCGGAAACGATAGACTACTTTCCTGCGCCCGTTTTAGATGTGAGTTTTGAGCCAGAAGGTTGTACGCCATACACCGCTATATTTACGAATAATTCTGCGCCACTCACTGCCGGATATACCGTTGAATGGGACTTTGGCGACGGGAATACCTCCGTTCAAACCAGCCCAACGCACCTCTACGATATGCCCGACACGTACACTGTTGCCCTCACAATGACCTCCCCAAGTGGCTGTATTACACAGGAAATTTATACCGATGCGATTTTTGTACAAGCAGGTCCGCTTGCGACTTTCGATTTCTCCGACCCTTGCGAACTCGGACCGATTACATTTACCAATACCACCACGCCGGGCGATGGCACAATCACGATAACCGGATGGGATTTTGGTGATGGAAACACCTCTACCGATAGCAGCCCCGTACACGAATACGCCGACCCCGGTACGTACACCGTTGCGCTCAATATTACAGATTCAAATGGTTGTTTAAATACCATTTCGCAAGATATTTCTTACTTTCCTTCACCTGCCATTGATATTGTTTTTGATGCCGAAGGGTGTACGCCCCATACGGTCACATTTCAAAATAATTCCATTCCTATCACGCCTACATTTACCTTTGAATGGGACTTTGGCGACGGGAATACTTCGAGTAGTTTGAGTCCTACACATATTTATGACGACCCCGGTACGTACACTGTTTCTTTGGTAATGACTTCGCCGAATGGCTGCGTAAGTCAGCAGACTTTTGTCGATGGAGTTTCCGTACAAGTCGGCCCTGATTTGGCATTCGATTATTCAGATTTATGTGTGCTTGGTCCAGTACAGTTCACAGATGAAACTACGATAGGCGACGGCGTACTTAGCAGTTGGACTTGGGACTTTGGCGATGGCAATACATCTACCGAACAAAACCCCGTACACGAATATACCGACCCCGGTATATATAATGTTATTTTGACAATTAATGATGTAAATGGTTGTGAAAATCAATTGCTTCAGACGCTTGAGTACTTTCCTTCGCTGGATATTCAAGTTGATATTCCCAATGCAGGATGTACGCCCTTCACCGTAAATTTTACAAATAATACGACCCCATTTACCGACCAATATACGATTCAATGGGACTTTGGAGATGGGAATACCTCTACGGATGAAAATCCGATACATACTTACACAGACCCAAACACGTATAATGTCATGGTGACCATTGGTTCGCCCACCGGATGTGAGGTGACGCAGACCTTTACAGATGCCGTTTTCGTGCAAGCAGGACCAATGGCAGCCTTCGATTTTGTCTTTGATTCTTGCGCTTACGAGCCTGCACAATACTTTGACCAAACGGTAGCAGGCGACGGCAACATCACAGGCTGGAACTGGGATTTTGGCGATGGAAATACTTCTATCGAACAAAATCCCATACACACTTTTGATGACCCCGGCAGCTATACGGTTACGCTCACTGTACCGGATAATAATGGTTGTGAAATCAGTGTGTCACAAGTCATTGATTGGTTTCCAACGCCTCTTATTGAAGTAAATTTGGACCAAGACGAAGGCTGCCAAGAACTCACCGTTTCTTTTGAAAATAATACTTTTCCGCTTGAGGGCTACGCAACGGATTGGGATTTCGGTGATGGCAATACAGACACTGACCAAGAACCCGTATACACTTACTTGTATGCAGGTACGTATGACGTCACTTTGGTAGTGACTTCGCCGACTGGTTGTCAGGAAACGGAATTTTATCCGGCATTGATACGAGTAGATTCTGTACCTGCGGTGGGTTTTCTGCCAAATGATGGGACTTGCATTGATGGTGTGGTCGAATTCATGGATTTGACACCCCCGAATGGCGGCGATATTATTTCGTGGAATTGGGATTTTGGCGATGGAAATACCTCTACAGAGCAAAATCCGATGCACGAATACACCGTTTCTGATACCTATGATGTCAGTCTGACTGTGGTGGCTGAAAATGGTTGTAGTAGCACGATTACAAATTCAATTAATTGGGAATATATACCCAGCATTGCCTTTAATGTGGATGCACCACAGGGCTGTCAGCCGCACACCGTAACGTTTACGAATGAAGCAGATTCTATCGCAGGGTGGACGCTTGATTGGGACTTTGGCGATGGCGGTATAGCAACCGGACTCAACCCTATTTATACCTATCAAAATACAGGTACGTATGATGTGACACTAACGCTGTCTTCGCCTTTCGGTTGTGTCATCGAAACACTGTATCCGGCTTATATTCAAGTAGATACGATACCAATTGCCGATTTTCAATTTGACTTTTCATGTGAAGCTGCTGCGGTGAATTTCGATGATATGTCGATAGCAACAGGTACTCCCATCGTTGAATGGAGTTGGGATTTTGGCGATGGCGAAATTTCTGACGAACAAAATCCTGCACACGTATATCCGCCTGTGGCGGATGTGTTTACCATCACATTGACCATAACGGATGCCAATGGCTGTACCGATACCGCTACGCAAGATATTGACTGGTTTCCATCGGCACAAATCGATTTTGAGGCAGATGATGATTTTGGTTGTGCGCCGCATGTCGTGACGTTTTTTAATAATACGATGCCCCTTGACCCCAGTTATGAGTTGCTTTGGGATTTGGGGAATGGCGAAACAAGTACCGAACTCGAACCTGTCGTAGATTACGATTCCGGCACTTACACTGTTAGCCTGACCGTGACCGCCCCAACGGGTTGTGTGACCAATGTGACGCTGCCAAATTATATCCAAGTCACGCCACCACCTGTGGCTGGTTTTACCTATAATCCAAACAATCCCACCAATCTAAACCCCGAAATAAGTTTTATAGAGACGTCTGAAAATGAGACCGAATGGTTGTGGGATTTCGGGAACGGCGATAGTTCAAATCAACCAAATCCGATTTATACTTACCCCGATACGGGCTATTACAATGTGACGCTATATGTCTCACAAGCAAGCGGTTGTACGGATAGTATCATGCAAATTATAGACGTTTCTCCCGAATATACCTACTTTTTGCCGAATGCTTTCACGCCAAATTATGACAATAAAAATGATGGTTTTAAAGGCAAAGGGGTTATGTGGACGTTACAAGATTTTGAGATGACGATATTCAACCGTTGGGGCGAAGCCATCTTCCAAACGAGTGACCCGAACGAAGCATGGAACGGGCGTAAAAATAATAATGGTCAACCCTCGCCCGGCGGCGTATATGTGTATCTCGTCACACTGACGGATGGGCGTGGGGAGGCATTTGAATATAAGGGGTATGCAACGTTGGTGCGGTAGATTAACGTGTTGCAATGAAACTTATTCTATTGGAGAAGTTGAACACACTCACCCTCCAATGGAACATGTTTCATTGCAACAAAATCAAAACTTCAATGGAACTTGTTTTATTGGATAAGAAAAAATATATACCTTCAATGGTCGCACTGAAATATAGCCATTTTTTAATTAATTAAAATTATTTTGTAATTTATTTATTATTAAAAATGAATTATTTATAAATATTTTTTATTGTAAAATAATTTAAAAATATCCTTATTTCAGTAGAACCTTCAATGGAACGTGTTCCATTGCACCGATACAAAATAAATCCGAAAATTGACTGTCGTTTTGGTAATTTTGGATATGTGCCGTATTTTCACGCAAGCAAGCACAAATCAAAAAATGACAAATGAGCTTATACCAAAACTCAGTCCTCAAGAAATATCTAAAAGGACTTGAAACCAACAGAGTTAATAAAGCGTGGGAAAAATTTACGGCACATTTTCACAATGCAAGCGTTCAGGAAAATATCCGCAATTCAAAAGAAGAACAATATCAAGGGGAATTTCTGATTGATTTGTTTGTCAAGGTGTTTGGATATACCAAAAACCCTAATCCGAACTTCAATCTGACCACCGAGTTGAAAAATGCAAAGGGCGCGAAAAAGACAGACGGTGCAATTCTAAAAGGCGATAAAGCATTGGCTGTCATAGAATTAAAAGGAACAAACACAACAGATTTAGCCAAAATAGAAACACAAGCCTTCGGTTATAAAAACAACCAACCCGGATGCGTGTATGTCATTACCTCGAATTTTGAAAAGCTGCGATTTTACATTGATAACGCCGTAGATTTTGAAGAATTTAATTTGTTTCAACTCACTAAAGAACGTTTTGAAGTCCTTTGGTTGTGCCTTTCGAGCGAGTATTTGTTAAAAAATACGCCCAAAAAAATCAAGGATGAATCCCTGACGGAAGAGGAAAAAGTTACGAAGTATCTCTATAAAGACTATTCGCTGTTCCGAAATGAACTTTTTGCCAGCATCCAAAAAAACAATCCCGAATACGATAAACTCACCTTATTCAAGAAAACTCAAAAGCTACTTGACCGCTTTTTGTTTATCTTTTTTGCGGAAGACCGTTTGCTCTTGCCGCCCAATTCTATCAGAGAAATCATCAATCAATGGACTACCCTTCGCGACGAACTCGATGCATACGTACCATTATACAGCCGATTCAAAAAGTATTTTGGCTATATGAATACAGGTCATAAAGGCAAAAAACACGATATTTTCGCCTATAACGGCGGTTTGTTTGCTCCCGACGATATTCTCGACAACATAAAAATAGACGATACACTGCTCTATAATCATTCTCAAAAACTCAGTAATTACGATTTTGAAAGCGAAGTTAGCGTTAATATTCTCGGACATATTTTTGAACATTCGCTCAATGAAATCGAAGAAATTCAAGCCGAATTGGAAGGTACTGCCACCGATAAAAGTAAAAGCAAACGAAAAAAAGATGGCGTTTTTTATACCCCGAAATACATCACAAAATACATCGTAGATAATACCGTTGGCAAACTCTGCGAAGAAAAAAAAACTGAGCTTAGCATAGACGAAACCGAATATGAAAAAGGCAGAAAGCACCGAAAAAAAGCTACACTGAAAGTACTGGTTCAAAACATTGATGCTTACAGGACTTGGCTTTTGCAAGTCACGATATGCGACCCCGCCTGCGGAAGTGGCGCATTTCTCAACCAAGCCCTCGAATTTCTCATCAGCGAACACCGATACATTGACGAACTCAAAGCCAAACTGCTCGGCGGCACGATGGTATTGAGCGAAGTCGAAAATACTATCTTGGAAAACAATCTATTCGGCGTGGACATCAATCAAGAATCCGTAGAAATCGCCAAACTCTCCCTATGGTTACGCACTGCCCAAAAAGGTAGAAAACTCACCTCTCTCAATCATAATATCAAATGCGGCAACTCCCTCATAGATGACCCCGAAGTGGCTGGTAATAAAGCCTTTAACTGGCAACAAGAATTTTCGCAAGTATTTCGGTTGAAAGATAAAGAAGCCTTTCATATCGTACTGACCACCCACAATAGCCGTACATCGGAACGAATGGTGAAATTCGGGATCGAAAAAGGAAAACCTTTCAACCTAAATTTGGAACAAGAAATCGCACTCACCCGAATCATTGGCGATATTATCAAAGAAAAAGGATACCAATGCCTCGCGTATAATGCCTGTAAAGACCACGTACACCTGATTTTGGTATGCGAATATGAAGAATTGGCTGACATTGGAAAAACAATCAAAGGGAAAAGTTCGTATATGCTGCAATCTAATGGGTTTAAACCCGTTGGGCGACCATTGTGGTCACAAAAGTTTTTTCGGGTAAGTACGGATGTCTGGGAACTCGCCTCTTTGTCCAAAAAACCGGGATATATCTACAAAGACATCCATCTGGACAATGCCATACAATACATCTACAATAATCGCGAAAAACACAAATTACCCGCTTCTACTGAACTCCAAAATATCATCGACACATTTGTCGTAGATCAAGACACCGCCTTCGTACTGGAATATAAAGGAGGATTTGATGTGGTGATTGGGAATCCGCCGTATGTGAAATTGGAAGCCATCAAAGATATTTCCGAACAACTCAAACAACTTGATTTTACAACTTATGATAAGCGAGGTGATTTATACGTTTTATTTGTAGAAAAAGGTTTTAGGATTCTAAAGAACAACGGATTAATCGCTTACATTATGCCCAATAAATGGCTTCAAGCGGGTTATGGAAAAAAATTGAGGGCTTATTTTTTAACCAAACAAATAGACCAATTAATTGACTTTGGAGACATCCAAATATTTCAAGGGGCAACCACTTATCCTATTATTTTTACTGCAAAAAATGCTATACCAAACGAGCAATTTAAAGCTGCACTTTTAAAATCTGCGACGGCTTCGGACTTCCAAACCAATGTAGATATCAATACAGAAATATTTGATACCAATACTTTCAGTGAGGATACGTGGGTGATTTCTTCTCAAGAAAATAGTAAATTATTAGAGCGACTAAATCAAACATTTGTATCGCTAAATGAATTTGTTGGAGGGAATGCGAATTATGGAATTAAAACCGGATTAACAGAAGCATTTTTAATTTCAGAGGACGTTAGAAATAAATTGGTTAAAGAAGACGCGGGTGCATACGAAGTTATTCATCCAGTATTACGTGGGCGAGATATTAAAAAATGGATAGGAGGAGATTGTGAAGTCTATCTAATAGGTACGTTTCCTGCACTAAACCTTAATATCGAAGAACTGCCTTCAGTAAATAACTACTTTTTAAACTTTGGCAAACAACGATTGGAACAAAGTGGCGTAAAAGGAAGCAGGAAGAAAACAAGCAATGAATGGTTTGAAACACAGGATGCTATTTCATATTGGGAAGATTTCAAGAAACCTAAAATCATGTATCAGAAATTTCAAGTTAAACCTTGCTTTATATATGATGAGCAAGGTTTGTATTGCAATGATTCCATGTGGATAATTCCCACAGAAAATAAAAGCCTGTTGGGTATTTTAAATTCAAAAATGGGCTGGTGGCTCATTACGAAATATTGTACACAAATACAAAATGGTTGTCAATTGATATGGAAATATTTTGGTCAAATACCTATTCCGCCACTAAACGACGAGTTAGATGAGCAAGTAAACGCTATCATTTCATCAACCAAAGCAAAGGAGCAAATCAAATCCAACTTCATCAAATTTCTCCAATCAAAATACCCTCCAATGGAACAAGTTCCATTGAGTCGAAAACTCAGAAACTGGCATGAATTAGAATTTGGTGACTTCCTAAAAGAACTAAAAAAGAAAAAAATCAAACTCGCTCTTAGCGAAGAAGCCGAATGGATGCAATACTTCAACGAACAAAAGAAAAAAGCCCAAGCCCTCCAATCCGACATCGAAAAGACCGACCGCGCCATCGACCAAATGGTATACGAGTTGTATGGTTTGACGAAGGAAGAAATACAGATAGTAGAGACAGTCACCACCTAATCATCTATGCTCTGTATTCAATGGGTTGAAACCCATTGGAGGAGACAAATTCTCTCTCTACCCTCCAATGGGTTTTAACCCATTGAGCGCGAAAACTGCCTCTGTATTCAATGGGTTGAAACCCATTGGAGGAGACAAACTTTCTCTCTCTACCCTCCAATGGGTTTTAACCCATTGAGCGCGAAAAACTGCCTCTATATTCAATGGGTTGAAACCCATTAGAGGAGACAAACTCTCTCTCTCTACCCTCCAACGGGTTTTAACCCATTGAGCGCGAAAAACTGCCTCTGTATTCAATGGGTTGAAACCCATTGGAGGAGACAAACTCTCTCTCTACCCTCCAATGGGTTTTAACCTATTGAGCGCGAAAAACTGCCTCTGTATTCAATGGGTTGAAACCCATTAGAGGAGACAAACTCTCTCTCTCTCTACCCTCCAACGGGTTTTAACCCATTGAGCGCGAAAAACTGCCTCTGCATTCAATGGGTTGAAACCCATTGGAGGAGACAAACTCTCTTTCCACCTTCCAACGGGTTTTAATCCATTGGGCGCAAAAAACTCACTCACCTTTACTTGATTTCTATGACGCCTTTCGCACTTTAGAAAGCATATAACCCCCGTTTTTACAACTAAACTCACCTTTAAATTATTACATAATTGTTATACTATTTATTTATTTTGCTGTATAAAAGAAAAATACGTACAAAAATCATCACTATGAATAATATGCTCAATGCAAAGAAGAATGAGGTCATGCTTTATTTAGAGCAATTCGTCGAAGGCATTACTGAAAAATACCTAAAATCTGTCGATACCAATTGGCAACCTGCTGATTTGCTGCCCGATACGGCTTCTGTGGACACTTTTGCTCAAAAGTTGAAGGAATTGCAGCAAAGCGCGAAAGAGTTGAGCTACGATTTTTGGTTGGTGCTTATCGGAGATACGATAACGGAAGAGGCTTTACCGACTTACGAATCGTGGTTAGCAGCGATGGACGGCGTGGACATCAGCAGTCCGGGCGGTTGGGGCGAATGGAGTCGTAAATGGACGGCAGAGGAAAATCGACACGGCGATGTACTCAACCGCTACCTCTACCTGTCGGGCAGAGTAGATATGCGAGCCGTGGAGATTTCAACGCAGTACCTCATAGGTGATGGCTTCGATATTCAGACAGGTAATGACCCTTATCGCGCCTTTGTCTATACGAGTTTTCAGGAGTTGGCAACCAATGTTTCTCACCGACGAGTAGCAAGTTTGGCGAAACAAAATGATAATCACACACTGGCAAAAATATGTGGCGTCATAGCTTCCGACGAAGCGCGACACGCCAAAGCATATCAGCGTTTTGTAGAGAAAATATTTGAAATAGACCCCAATGAAATGATGGTCGCTTTTGCCGATATGATGAAAAAGAAGATCGTCATGCCCGCACACAATCTGCGCGAAATGGGCGACAAAGTAGGCGAAGCCTACGAGTCTTTTTCTGATGCTGCCCAACGACTTGGAGTATATACTTCGACAGATTATATCGACATCCTCGAATCACTAAACGAGCATTGGAAAATCGCCACTATGCCCGACCTTAACGAAGCCGGTGAACAAGCAAGAGATTATCTGATGAACCTCCCCGATAGGTTTAAAAGGGTGCTGAGTCGCTTCAAACAACCCGAACTTGATTATCAATTCAGTTGGGTATTGCCGAGGACGTGAGCTGAAAAAATGAGTGAATGAGTGAATGAGTGAACAGTCGATAGACGATAGTCCATAGTCAATAGGCAGACGTGAAATACCCTTGCGCTAAACTATGGTCTATCGACTTCCCCCACCACCATGCAACCCTTTAAAAACTGGCTTGTCTTTATTAAATTCGACCACATTGTACATTAAATATTTAAAAAATTAAATCATAGTTAAATATGTTTATTTGTCGATAAAAAGGCTTTATCCGACGAAAAAAGTGGGTTGAAGTGGTGACGTTTGCATACTTTTGTAGCATTCAGAAATAATTAATTATGTCAAAAGTATTCACATATTAATCTGCCGACTACATAGGTGGCAAGGTTATTGATGTCCGTGTACAAATTTCATTGGATATAACTATCAAAATTGCTGATTCGTTCAATGATTTTAAGATATTAAAGAGCAAAACTGTGTTCTAATTCGCCTGACAGCCTTATGGTTGTCGGGCTTTTTTTATATATTTGTGAGTAGTCCGCAGTTTGTCAGTCCGTTGTCTGTCATTTTGACGCAGACCGCCGACCTGATTTTTCGCAAAAAAAATAATATGTCAGCAACACTTTCTATTATTCTATTCTTGATATTTACTATCCTCGCTGTCATACATTTCAATTGGGTGATAGGCGGCAATTGGGGATTTGACAAATCATTGCCCACAAATGAAAAAGGGGACCGCATCTTGAATCCTCGCAAAATTGACAGCGCGATTGTAGGTTTTGGCTTGCTTGGTTTTAGCTTGTTTTATTTGTCGAAATCAGGACTGATTCATTTTGGATTGCCTACATGGGTGTACACTTATGGTGGGTGGATTATTCCCTCGATTTTTATACTACGGGCTGTCGGGGATTTCAAATATATTGGTTTTTTCAAAAAAATAAAAACAACAGATTTCGGAAAATTGGATAGTCAGTTGTTCGCGCCTTTGTGTTTTGGGATAGGGATTTTGGGATTGCTTGTAGCAGTGTATTCGTAACACAGACATTCTTGTCGGTGCCGATAAAATAGAGACAAGAATGTCTGTGTTACATTGCTTTAATACCTCGCGCCATGCGATTTTTCCCACTCATATCTTCTTTTATGATGACACTTTTAAAGCCTGTTTCTTCTAATAAATCCTTTATACCGACGGCTTGTTTCTCGTGAATTTCAAAGTATAATGCGCCGCCGCTACGCAGGTGTTTTTGAGCGAGCAGGGCAATTTTTCGATAAAATATTAAAGGGTCATTATCCGGTACAAAAAGGGCGAGATGGGGTTCGTATTTGAGGACATTGGGGTACATTTCGGTTTTATCTTTGTCGAGTACATAGGGCGGATTGCTGACGATGTAATTATAAATGGGAAGTGATTTGGTAGCTGTTTCATCCAAAATATCCATTCCGATAGGTGTCACCTCCACCCCCAAATTCGCTGCATTCTCCTGTACTACTTCCAATGCTAAATCACTGACATCCAATGCAGTAACTTCCATATCAGGCAGTTGAGATTTCAAGGTAAGTGCAATACAACCACTCCCCGTACCAATATCCAACAAGCTCCTCCCCTCCCCTGTCGGCGTAGTACGTGCGATGTCGTTTTTTATCCATTGTACGAGTTCCTCCGTTTCGGGGCGCGGAATGAGTACGTGTGGGTTGACCTTGAATTTTAAGCCGTAAAAATCAGCTTCGCCGAGTACGTATTGGAGTGGTTCGTGATTGAGGAGGCGCGATTGCATCTTGTTGAGCATAGCGGCATGACCACCGTTGAGGACTTCGTCGGAAGCGCGATTTTTCAGAAAATCAATATCTTCAAAGATAATACGGACGATACTTTCCGCCTCGCGTTGGTGGTAGATGGTCGTAAGGGCTTGGCTAAGGTGTGTCTTGGCTTGTGTAATGGTCAAAAGTTTAAGTTTAAGTTTAAGTACACTGTTTCACAAATTTATTTACTTTTTTGAGTATTTCTTTTAAAATGACTCTTCACCAAAAAATCCTTAAATACAGTGAGTATTCGCGTCATTTTTGATTCGATTCATTTCAAAATAAACGTCAAAAAATGTAAATAAATTTATAAAACAGTGTATTAAGTAACGGGTAAATAATAACTTCACGATTTGGACGGATTCTTTGACAAATGTAGTGATTATTCGTTTTTCGGTTTGTTCGTTTGTTCGTTTGTCTTTTTTGCGTGAGGGATAGGAGGTGTTGTTTGAACGTAATGTAGCGATAGCGGAATGGAGAGAGTGCCGGATAGCCCGACCCCCGACTGATAAGGAGGGGGACACGCCCTAAGGGAAGACGAAAAAAATAATCTACCCGTCTGAATTGTTCTTTTTCTTATATGTTTCACTAAGTGAAAGAAAAAAAATAACTTTTTCATTTGGGGTAGATTATTTTCTTCCTCTTCCCTAACGTACCTCTAATGCCACGAACTTATGATACATTCAAACAAATTAAAGTTCCCCTAATATTTTACACACTCTATTCTACTGAATAATTATTTTTTATAATTTGTATTTGACTTATTATCAAATAAATATGGTACCTGCGAAATTAGAACGCGAACTATCTCCCCCTTTGGAGGCAGGGGTGATTGGTTCTGAATGAGAAATCATTTTCATCGAAATATAATTTTGTCGCAAGTCCCAACGGGACGACATATTATAACAATGGGTGTCAGCCCATTGCTCGGAATAAATCTACTTCGCCAGCCCTGAAAGGGCGATATAACTTGATATTTCGCCCCCGCATCACTATCGGGGTCAGGGCTAAGTGATACCTCGAATTTCTATCTTGGGGCTGACACCCCAAGTTAGTGAAGTTCACCCCTTCGGGGCTATCAAACAAAATAAAATTTGTGCGAAATTCAGAACCAATCACCCCTGTTTTGGAGGAGGCTGGGGGGAGGATTTTCGGCTGTTTTTCCACCCCCCAACCCCCTTCAAAGGGGGGAGATAGTTCGTGCTTTCTCTTTAAATTTCTTCATAAATAACTAATAATCAATAAAATACAGTTTAAATAAAATTGTTGTTCAGCAGAATAACACACTCATATGATATCGTTCAATGGAATATGTTCCATTGCAAGAAAGAGTGTATTTTTGACCAAAAGTATTAATAAAAATTGACCGAAAGGTAGGAAACAAAAAAAAATCCCGACTTGCGTCGGGAGTACACTAATAATCCTTTTATTGTATTGAGAGAATGAGAACAACTAACTAAATTTTTATATTTGAGATATTTCGTATAGAGTAAATAATCACTTGCTAATTTCAACATTAAAGCAGGATTTGCCAAAGGCAAATTAAATAATTTCATTTGAAGTTGAGATTGAGGTTGGAGTTGTGGTTAAAAATATACTTATCCGGAGCTCTTTTGCTCCAGATAAGTAGAGAGTAATATGCCTCACATAAATAACCAAGAATAATCTTTTTTTTCGGGGAAGAAATAAAGGAAGCAGACTGTTCTGTTACTTTGGCACTGCGTATTTGGTTTATTGGTTTCATCTGATTGGGTTAGCACCCATTGGACCCTTGCAACCAAGTAAAAAACAGCCTGCTATAAAAGTGGTAAAATGTCGGTTTTAGGCAATTTACACTTTCTTATATTTTGCACAATTCATATATTAATATTCATTAAACATCTTCTTATTTCATGTTAGGGAAGACGAAAAAAATAATCTACCCGTCTGAATTGTACTCATCGCCTAAATATTCGACTTATAGTTTCGCTTTCGCTTTGAAGTGAAAACACATAAATCCCTGTGCTCAAGCCTTTTATATAAAATCGATGCTCATTAAATCCGATTTGTGTATTTGTAATGACTTCGCTGTGTATGAGTCGTCCCATCGAATCGTAGAGCAATGCTATTAATTGGGCATTGTCTGTTGATGAATAAGTGAGCTTGAGTTGATTGTCGTCAATATATATGTTGTCGATACTAAGTGTGTTTTGATAATCTTTTTTCACCGCAAGTATAGGGCTGTACTTTATTTCGCCGCTTATATCCACCATTTTGAGGCGATAATATGTGGTGATGAAATATGGATTGTCATCTCTGTACTTGTATGTATTTGCTTGCTCGTTTGCAATAGCATTTATTTTATTAATTAACTCGAAATTCAGCCCATCATTGGAGCGTTCTATGTCAAAGTAATTGCCTTCGTCCCACAAACTCACTTTCCACTCAAGTTCTACTTGTTTATCCGCATAGCTTCCGGTAAATGAAAGCAAATTAAGGGGCAAATTGGGTACGCATTCAATAGATAAACTATCTATCGAAACATCGTTTTCGGGACTCGTGTCTAAATAGCTGCGTGTCGTCGTGGGCCAGATTAATACGAAACCCGTAGAACCTGCGGGCAGAGCTACATCGCTGATGGAATAATTCAAACTGCGTGGCACAAATTCATTTGGTTCAAATGTGCGATTTAGCAGCGTGTCTATTTGTACGGGCGTTAGGTCGTCCGTATTTCCATCTGCGCCTTCTTGTCCTACATAATAATTCAGATAAAGCGTGTCAACCGTTATCGCTTCGCTACCGTTGTAACGAATACCGCCGTTGATGGTCAAATTTTCACCAACACAAAGCGTGTCTTGTTCGGGTTCAAATGGCTCTAATTCTGTTTCAAAATCAACTAACTGACAAGCGATTTCTGTACTATCTATCGAAACATCGTTTTCGGGACTCGTGTCTAAATAGCTGCGTGTCGTCGTGGGCCAGATTAATACGAAACCCGTAGAACCTGTGGGCAGAGCTGCATCGCTGATGGAATAATTCAAACTGCGTGGCACAAATTCATTTGGTTCAAATGTGCGATTTAGCAGCGTGTCTATTTGTACGGGCGTTAGGTCGTCCGTATTTCCATCTGCGCCTTCTTGTCCTACATAATAATTCAGATAAAGCGTGTCAACCGTTATCGCTTCGCTACCGTTGTAACGAATACCGCCGTTGATGGTCAAATTTTCACCAACACAAAGCGTGTCTTGTTCGGGTTCAAATGGCTCTAATTCTGTTTCAAAATCAACTAACTGACAAGCGATTTCTGTACTATCTATCGAAACATCGTTTTCGGGACTCGTGTCTAAATAGCTGCGTGTTGTCGTAGGCCAGATTAATACGAAACCCGTAGAACCTGTGGGCAGAGCTGCATCGCTGATAGAATAATTCAAACTGCGTGGCACAAATTCATTTGGTTCAAATGTGCGATTTAGCAGCGTGTCTATTTGTACGGGCGTTAGGTCGTCCGTATTTCCATCTGCGCCTTCTTGTCCTACGTAATAATTCAGATAAAGCGTGTCAACCGTTATCGCTTCGCTACCGTTGTAACGAATACCGCCGTTGATGGTCAAATTTTCACCAACACAAAGCGTGTCTTGTTCGGGTTCGAATGGCTCTAATTCTGTTTCAAAATCAACTAATTCGCAATTGACGAATGTTGTATCACTTGCTGAATTATTGTTAAGGTTCTCCTCTTCAATATCTGCAGTAAACCTGACAGATATAATATTATCGGAATTTTTTTGAAAAAGTGGATGATTGATTATAATTGTATCAACACTTTGAGAAAGAACAAGTCCACTTTCTGGTACTTCGTTAATTTCTCCCCATGTCACTTGTTTTTCTTGAAAAAACATGGGTTCTTCAGTGGTATCATTGTTTATAAAGTAGTCCAAAATACCCGAACTTGCATTCAGCGTATTCGTACCACTATACCTTATTTCAATATTCAATTCTAAGGAATCGCCGATGCAGGTCGTATCCTGCTGCGGTGCAAAAGAACTCAGTAACACCTGAAAGTCTTGTGCATATGTCGCTTGTTTTGCGAAAAAAACGCAAATCAATATAAAAAGCACTTTCAGCATCTTCATGTTAGGGAACATAACTATTACTTTTTTTCGTTCTTGGCTAATGCAAACTTCGCAAGTAAATCATGTTTTAGAAAGACAAAGCACTGCCATTTCTTACAAATTCACTTTAATTTGAGCTTCCAAAGTGTACATTTTCAATTTTCGTTAGTATTGCTTTCCGTTGTGGAAAACACTTTAAAACTATGATAGTCAAGAACTTATTAAAAATATAAAATTTAATTTTTTATTAAACCGATAAATTTTCTTTCTTTTTTATTTTTATTTCTTACAAAACCACCTTACTTTTGATGACTCAAAAGTATAATTTATTTTTTCGTAGTAATGAAGGTGAATAGCCCTCTAAAACCATAAAAAACTTAGATTCTTTGACATTTTTTGCAAAAAAATATTTTTCTTTCAATGCGGTTTTAGCTCATTGTTTATCAACGATTTACGACAGAGGATTAAAGCCGCATTGGAAGAAAATGCAAAAATTGTCGAAGAACTAAAACTTATATTTTTTGTACACTGAAATCATTCTACATCAAATCGTTTTTTATGAAGTATCAACTTACTGAATTAGTTAAATCTTTGAACAAAGAAGAAGTGAGAAACTTTAAACTGTTTACTTCTAAGTACAAAAAGGGTACAAAAGCGCTCGTACAATTATTTGATGTTATACGTAAAGAAAAAATTGATGAATACGATGATGAAATCGTCAATAAAGTTTTGCCTACCGGTACGAAAAATAATTATTATCGGTTAAAAAATCGGTTAATACAAGAAATAGAAGATAGTTTGGCGGATTTGTATCGCAAAAAAGATGAATCTTTTGAAGTTTTTAGACTACTTCGATTAGCTAAGATTTTTTCTTATAAATCTAATTACGAAAAATCTAAACAATATCTAGATGAGGCAGAAAAAACTGCACTGAAATTAGAAGATTATGCGGCTATACATCCTATTTACGAACAATATACTGCATTGATTAGTAATTTGTCCAGTATTAATCCGGTAGACTATATACAAAGAAAAAGAAATTACAATAAAATCCATCAAAAAATAGAAGAAAATAAATTTCTTATTGCAAGTGTTAATTATGAAATGCGTGTTAGTAATTTTTCAGGAAAAAATAAAAATATACAGGATACACTTGATAATCTCATAGAAAAACTTCAAATCATGGATGAGTTGAAGGATTCGGTCACGATGAGGTTTGAGATAGACCAATGTGTGCGACAATCTTTGCTCCAACGCCGAGAATTTGGCTTGCTTTCGGATTATCTCGAACAGACTTACGCTAGTTTTACCCAAGATGGTTTGTTTGCTAAACAATATCACCGTAACAAAATTGTGATGTTGATATGGATTATCAATACGACAGTCAAAGAAAAACAATATAAAAAGGCACTAACTTACGTTGACCTGCTTGAGACTGCACTCAACGAACATGGTCGCCTTTATTTTCAGCAGTATTTTTGGCTGCATCAGACTTCTAAATTTGTTATTACTTCTTACACTGGCAATAATAAAAAAGCAACTGAAATTGCTCAAAAAGCACTGAATAACAACGATTTAACCCTTGCACACCCACATGCGATGGCGTATTTTATTAATCTTTCTACAGTTTATTTTAATGCCCAGAATATGAATAAAGCCTTAGAGTATCTCGCGCTTATTATATCTGATGCTTCGTTCAATAATCTTGCTCCCGTATGGAAAATCAGCCTTAAAATCATGGAAACCATCTATCATATTGAAGACCAAAATTACAATTATGCCCGAAATATTTATGATAATATCAAACGAAGCCACCGCGAACTCCTCAAAGCGGAAGGCTATCAACGCGAAGCTATGTTTTTGGATATTTTGCGCGAAATTATACAAACGCCACGCCCTTTCAAAGATGAAAAAACCATCGGCAAAACCCAACATTTTCTCCAAACCTATCCCGATTTCGAACCTGCGGCAAATGAAGGCATTAATTACAATATCTGGCTTTCTGCAAAAATTAAACGCACTGATTATTATGGTGAGATGATTGGAAGGTAAGGAATGAGATACAGTGAATCACGAATAAATAAAAAAAGTGCTTCGAGTAAGGGAACACGTTTAATTTTGCCATAAAGGGATGAAAAAACATTAAACATTATATCTCGACTTGTTCCTGATACTTATTTCAGTGAAGCCTTCTAAAAACACAAAAAATCGTTCCGTCCCGGCTCAGCCGAGATGCAACGATTTTTTAAATTCCTTTCATTGAGGTATGGGAAGAAGAATTTTTTCAGTATAAAGTCTATTAAAAAACAGTTCAAATTGTTTTTTCTTCAATATATTTTATACACAAGTCAATAGTCGCCTCAATTCCTTGCTTATGAGTGCGTTCCATACCGTGCGAGGCAGATACACCCGGTCCGATAACTGCTACCCGAAAATCGTGTCCCGCACGTAAGGCAGCTGACCCATCTGACTGATAAAAAGGATAGACATCTTGCACAAAGGGAATATCGTATTTTTGAGCGAGTTCGACCAGTTTTTTTCTGAAAGGGTAGTCGTAAGGACCCGAAGCGTCTTTGGCGCAGATAGAACAGGCGGTTTCTTTGCCTTCCTGATTTTCGCCCACCACGCCCATATCAATGACCAATAGCTCCTCAACACTTTCGGCATGACCGCCAGAGCCGCCGTGTCCGACTTCTTCGTAGTTGGTGAAATGCAGCTCAACCGGAGCCTCGCGTCCGGTTTCTTTTAACCTTCGTGCGATTTCAAACATGACAAAACACCCTGCTTTATTGTCCATAAAACGCGATTTGATGAATCCCGAAGGGAGTTCTTGGTAATAGGTTTCAAAGCAGATAAAATCTCCATTTTGGATGCCAAGTACAGCAATATCTTCTTTATTTCCTACGATTTCATCTATGCGAATGTGCATATTATTGAGGGTACGTTGTGTGGTTTGTTCTTCCCTGTTGGCATGTATCGAAGGATTGTCGAGTAGCAATGTGCCTGTATATTCGCGGTCATCCAAGGTGTAAATACGGCAATATCCGCCCTCGTAGCTATTTAACGAGGGTCCGCCAACTTTCGAAAGGCGGATTCCACCTTTTTTAGTTATGCAAGAAATAATGCCGCCGAGAGTATCGACATGAGAGGTGATGCTCAATGTAGGCGCAGCACCAAGTGCGCATTTGACCGAGCCTTTGTTGGTAAATTGCGGCGAGTAGCCGAGTTTTGTGAGGTAGTCAAAAATAAATTGGCAGGCTTTTTCTGTAAAACCTGAAGGCGAATCTATCGCGACTAAGTCCCTTAAAGAGGTGTAATCAATCATTTTAGGATGAGATATAAGTGTGAAAAGACTAACTATATTGGGCAGTAGCCTAATATTAGTTTTAGAAATGTTTGCCGTATTTCTTTAGGAATGCAGCAAAAATAGGTAAAATATCCTAAAATAATTTATACTTTTCGGATAAAAACTCTACAGATAGCTATTAACTGGACTTTGGACATTAGATAACCAGGTAATTAGGCTAACGAAAGCATAATTCGCTATTTGTCAACATAATAAAAATTATAATAACGTTAATTTAAAATAAAATGCAAATCAACATAAATTATTGATAATGAGCGATTTATCTAATTACCCAGTTCCCTTTGGACGTTAGGTAACTGGTAAATTAGGTAATTAGGCTAACGAAAGCATAATTCGCTATTTGTCAACATAATAAAAATTATAATAACGTTAATTTAAAATAAAATGCAAATCAACGTAAACTATTGATAATGAGCGATTTATATAATTGCCCAGTTCCCTTTGGATATTAGGTAACTGGTAAATTAGGTAATTAGGTAAGGGAAGACGAAAAAAATAATCTACCCGTCTGAATTGTTCTTTTTCTTATATGTTTCACTAAATCTTCCTTACGTAGCTCGGCTATGCGCGTCAAATTTAGTGAAAGAAAATAAATAACTTTACCATTTGGCTGCTTCTTTTAGTGAAAGAAATTAAACTGATTTTATACAAAAAAATAGCTCATTCCACATTGATACGAGCTATTTTTATATTTGTAAGTAGTGGGTGAAAAGAGGCAGAAAAATTACAACTTCTCCTTGATTTCTTCGATAAGTGCCATGGAATCCGAAAAGCTACCGAGGTGAGTGGGTTCGTCTAATGTCCGTTTGACAATTTCATCAAAATATGTTTCTTTGAGAACTGCTTTAGGGTTGGATTTTGTGTATCTAATATTGTATTCTTTCAGCATTTCTCGCAGATAGCTTTGATGAAAATGCGTGGTTAGTTTGAAGCCTGCATATTTTTTCATCAATTCGGGGTCGTTTGTTTCAACATTATAAAAAGACGAGTATGCTTTAAATTTTTCGCCTTGCGGATTCCTTTTATAGACCTTTCTATTACCGAGAAACCATGTCTCAATACAGCGATGTTGAATGACAAATTTTAGTTCGCACGAATCCACTAAGGCTACACCTTCTGCTTTGATAGAATCCAGAATTTTCTCTTTTCGTTGCTCCACAGATGCTTGTTCACTATCAACACAAATTATAAAATATGTGTATTTTTTAATAGCGTTAATGTCTTTAATCGCATTGACAATGTGATTGTATATGGAAGGAATACCCCCACCAGAAAGGATGTAATAGTTATTCTGGCTGACGGCTCTATAATCTTCGACTTGTGAGAGCTGAGGCAAGGTGTAGCTCAACCATTTTGGGTAGGCTTGGAGTTCCGTTTCGCCGCCTTCTACGATGAGGTATAAGTTCATAATCAGCGGCTTAGGCGTGGACGATGCCCTTTTTGTATTTCGGTAAATTAATGAGGTTCATAAACCTTTCGTGGTGCGATTCGCCGAGGTTAAATTCGTCTGCGTTGTAGGTAACTATCTTACCGTTTTCTCGCGTGACTATCTTCCAATATTCATAAGGAATCTGATTGATGATATACGGATGATGGCTAGTAATGATGAATTGTATATCATTATTTTCAAACATTAAATCTTCTGCTAATGCATTGATACAGTTTGTTCCCAAGCTGGTTTCAAATTCATCTATTAGTACGACACTTCCTTTTTTGAGGAGATACATTTCGCTGAGATGGAGGAAAGTACGAAGCATACCAGATGACATCCATTTGTGTGAAATCCATTTATTTACTCCTTTTTCTTTTATGCAGATGCTTATATCGTCGTGAGAAAGTGCTGACATATATTCATAATCGAAACTATCAATAACTTCTCTAGTTACATTAATATCTATTACCTGCGGAAAAATATTTATGAAATTTCTTTCGATAACATTGAATGTGTCTTTTTGATATTCGAAGGTGTAGTAGAGTTTATTGAATATATGAAGATCACTTTCTCTTATTCCTTTTAGTGTTTTGGGTTCTTTTCTATCTGGAGGTGCATATAGACTAGTTATAATTGTTTCTTTCTCTGTGTGGTCTCTAAGTCTTATTTTCTTAAACCCTTCAAATGCTTTTTTTATATTTTCTTCTTCCCTAAAAATGTTAAGCAAACTTTGTCTTTGCGAAAGTTTGGGCATTTTTCTATCTTCAAAAAATATTTCACCATTAATGTTTCTTGCAATTGTTCTGTTGTTTAATTTGATAGTTTCTTCTTTAAATTTTAAGTCGAGACCACCATCAAAAAGCTCAAATTCACCTGTCCAAAAATAATCAAAACCATCATTCGAGAAGGATATTTCCCAGCAAACTCCACCTACATCAGCGAAAGTATTACGTGTTACAATGTCTTTCAAATTCATCAAAGAACTCAAAATCTGCGTCTTCCCAACTCCAGAAATACCTACCAACAAAGTCAAATCAGAAAAATGGATGGTATCGTAGCCCCATTCTCTGGAATTGTCGTAATATTTAACCGAGTGAATCTTCATTGATAGCAATTTACAAATTTATGTCTTGTAAATATACACGCATTTTTGCAGAGATACAACTTATTAATTAAGCCGTCACCTTCCCATACAATTTCTTACGCTGTTTCGCCACCTTTTCCGAACGAATAAAATCATCAAAAGTCATCAACTGGTCGATAGTGCCGTTGGGTGTGATTTCTATGATTCGATTGCCGATGGTTTGCATCAATTGATGGTCGTGGGAGGTGAAAATCAGATTGCCTTTAAACTCGGTCATGGCTTTATTGAGTACCGTAATGGACTCCAAATCAAGGTGATTTGTGGGTTCGTCCATCAGTAAGAAATTCGGGTTTTGGAGCATTATTTTTGCCATCATACAGCGTACTTTTTCTCCTCCCGAAAGTACACTTGCTTTTTTGTGTACCTCTTCACCGGAAAACAACATGCGCCCCAAAAATCCGCGTATAAACTGCTCGTCTTTATCTTTGGAATACTGTCGCAACCAATCCACTAAGTCGGTATCGCCTTCGCCCGAAAAGAACGCCTCATTTTCATTGGGCAGGTACTCGGCGGTGATGGTTTGTCCCCATTCGAAGTGACCTGAATCCGGTTCTTCCTCGCCTGCAAGTATTTCAAAAAACGAGGTCATTGCCATTGGAGATTGGCTTACGAGCGCGATTTTATCGCCTTTATTCATCGTAAAAGTCACATTGCCAAACAGCAATTCTCCACTTGGCGAGCGTTTGCTTAGATTATCTACATGCAAAATCTGGTCGCCCACTTCTCGTTCTACTTTGAAGTGAATGAAAGGATATTTTCGGCTCGATGGGCGTATCTCGTCCAAGTTCAATTTTTCCAGTGCCTTCTTGCGGCTTGTCGCTTGACGTGATTTCGATGCATTCGCGCTAAATCGAGCGATAAACTCCATCAATTCTTGACGTTTATTCTCTGTTTTCTTATTTTTATTCGACATCTGACGCGCCATCAATTGACTCGTTTCGTACCAAAAAGTATAATTACCCGTTGCAAGATTGATTTGTCCAAAATCTACATCCACGATGTGCGTACACACCATGTCGAGGAAGTATCTGTCGTGCGAAACCACGATAACCGTATTCTTAAAATCCGCCAAAAAATCCGACAACCATGTAGCAGTCACGGCGTCCAAATCATTGGTAGGCTCATCTAGCAACAAAATATCAGGATTGCCAAATAATGCCTGCGCCAACAAGACTTTTACCTTCTCTTTACCACTCAATTCCGTCATTTGCTTATAATGCAAATCCTCCTTGATACCCATCAAACTCAGTAGCTCGGCAGCGTCCGTTTCAGCCATCCAACCGCCCATTTCGCCGTACTCATTTTCGAGTTCGGCAGCCCGTAATCCTTCTTTTTCCGTAGCGTCTGGGTTTTCATAAATGGCATTTTTTTCCACCATAATAGCATACATTTCCTTATGTCCCATCATCACGGTATTCAAAACCGTTTTATCGTCAAATTCAAAGTGGTCTTGCTTCAAGACCGCCATACGCTTGCCCGGCTCTACGCTCACAGCACCATTGGTTGGGTCCAGTTCGCCCGAGAGTATCTTTAGAAAAGTCGATTTACCTGCACCATTTGCTCCAATTACACCATAACAATTGCCTTCAGTAAATTTCAAATTTACTTCATCAAAAAGTACTCGTTTACCGAATTGTAAGCCTAAATTATCTACTGTAAGCATTTTATGTATTTATTTTATAATAAATATGAGGTGAAAAAGATGTTTGTTTTTGGCTATGAAGGCACAAAGGTAAGGATTATTTTATAGATATGTAAATTTTTGACTGCTAATAAAAAGCGATTTCTTGTGTAAATTTAAATTGGTTATTTGGCAATTTTTGCAAAACAATTAAAAACCTTTAAATCCAATTTAGAATTGAGTGCTTAGTACTTGGAATTTAGAATTTGGAATTTGTATCTTCACCCCAACTTTAGGGCAAGAAATAGTTAAACCTAAAACTTGCACTTAGTAACGATAAAATAATAAGTTCCCGATTTGGACGGTTTCTTTTGCGCTTATTTTTCCCCTTAAAAACAGTTATTTATCCAGATAAACGCCTGTCTTCAAGAGAAAAACTAAGCACAAAATAACCTCGTCCAAATCGGGAACTTATTATTTTATCGTTACTTAAACTTAACGCTCATCCCCGGTATAAGGTGAAATTCATTTTTCGAAAAAAAGTAACATAGGCTTCTAGCCTGCACCTCACTATATCGACACGTTATTTCGATAAAACAGGACGAAACTAACGCAATGCAGGCTGGAAGCCTGTGTTACTTTCACCCTATATTTAGGATGAGCGAAACTTAAACTTCTCAATGATTAGCGCGAAAAATATACACAAATCTTATGGTAATCTACACGTACTTAAAGGTGTAGCCGTCGAAATTCAGAAAGGCGAAATCGTCTCTATCGTTGGTAAATCGGGGGCAGGAAAAAGTACTTTGCTGCATATTTTGGGAACATTAGACCAATCTGACAAAGGGAATCTACACATTAATGGTGTAGATGTTACCCAATTGAGCCCGAATGAATTGGCGCATTTTCGCAATCAAAACATTGGTTTTGTATTTCAATTTCACCACTTATTACCGGAATTTACAGCATTGGAAAATGTGTGTATTCCGGCATTTATCCAAAAAACAGACGAGAAAGAAGCGCGCGCCCGTGCAAAGAAATTACTTGGTTATCTCGGTCTTTCCGATCGCATCGAACACAAGCCCACACAGCTTTCCGGTGGCGAACAACAGCGTGTAGCCGTAGCCCGTGCACTCATGAATCGACCTGCCGTGCTATTCGCCGACGAGCCTTCCGGCAACCTCGACACCCAATCTTCCCAAGAACTCCACGACCTACTTTTTCAACTCCGCGACGATTTTCAACAGACCTTTATTATAGTCACCCACAACGAAGCCCTGGCAGAAATGAGCGACCGACGACTCGTCATGCAAGACGGACTTATGGGCAATGATGAAATGTTTTGAATGAATTTTGAATGAATGAATTTTGAATGAATGAATTTTGAATGAATGAATTTTGAATGAATGAATGAATGAATGAATGAATGAATCTTACGCATTTCAACATTACCGCATTAAAATGATTCATTCATTCAAAATTCATTCATTCTCATTATCGCATTAAAATGATTCATTCATTCAAAATTCAAAATTCATTCATTCTCATTATCGCATTAAAATGATTCATTCATTCAAAATTCATTCATTCCCATTGTAGCATTAAAATGATTCATTCATTCAAAATTCAAAATTCATTCATTCCCATTATCGCATTAAAATGATTCATTCATTCAAAATTCAAAATTCATTCATTCTCATTATCGCATTAAAATGATTCATTCATTCAAAATTCAAAATTCATTCATTCCCATTGCAGCATTAAAACGATTCATTCATTCAAAATTCACTCATTCATTCGCATTTCCATGTATAATAAGATTATTTCTCTCGACGAACACATCATACGTAGTCAACGCAATTTGCCTTATGCTTCGGGCGAATTATCGAGTCTTCTACGCGATATTGGTTTGGCATCCAAGATAGTCAGCCGCGAAGTCAACAAAGCAGGTTTGGTAGATATTTCAGGTCGTGCAGATGTCGAAAATACATCGGGCGATGATGTCCAAAAACTCGATGTACTCGCCAATGATTTGCTCATTTCTTGCCTTCGCAATAGTGGCGAATGCTGTGGTATTGCCTCCGAAGAAGAAGACTCATTCAAGCCGATTGAGACGCAAAAAACCTCCAAATATGTCGTGCTTTTCGACCCTTTGGATGGCTCGTCGAATATTGATGTAAATGTCTCTATCGGAACTATCTTTGCCATTTACCGCCGTAGATCCTTTGACGGTGAGTGCAATATATATGATTTTTTGCAGAAAGGTGACAAACAAGTAGCGGCTGGATATGTACTTTACGGTTCATCCACAATGCTCGTATATACAACGGGCAGAGGCGTCAACGGTTTTACGCTCGACCCTTCGATTGGCGAGTTTTGCCTCTCGCATCCCAACATCCAAATCCCAAAAGACGGTACAATTTACTCTGTCAATCAAGCTAATTACAACAGCTACACCAAGGGCGCGAAAGCCTATATTGACCACTGCTTGAAGAGCGATTATACCCAACGATATATCGGTTCTATGGTTGCCGATGTCCACCGCACGCTCATCAAAGGCGGCATCTTTTTCTACCCTGCCACCAAGTCCAAACCCGAAGGCAAACTCCGCTTACTCTATGAGTGCAACCCACTCGCTATGCTCATCGAAGGCGCAGGCGGCAAAGCCTCTGACGGACGCGAACGCATCCTTGATATTGAGCCGCACGAATTGCATCAAAAAACAGGCGTTTACATGGGTTCGCCGATGATGGTGGAGAAGGCAGAGGCGTGTATTCGAGAAGCAGGACGTAACACAGACATTCCTGTCTGTGCCCCGTGAAGCACAGACAGGAATGTCTGTGTTACGCAACTATTCATAAATTCACCTGGCTATGATTCGCCAACTTTTTTACGCTTTCCTCGCTTTATTTTTAATGGGCTGCCCTTCAACAAGCTCTGATAATCCTGATATTTCTAACAAAAGTAGAGTAGAAATTGCAAGGAATGAACATGAAAATAACCTTCGAAAGATATTACGTCGCAAAGGCATTGACTACAAACAATGTGAGATTTATTTACGAGCATTCAAACTCGAAGAAGCACTCGAAGTATGGGCAAAAAACACAACGGACGATAGTTTTACCCTCATCAAAATCTATAATTTTTGTATCAATTCAGGCACACTCGGACCGAAACGACGTCAGGGAGATAGCCAGATTCCCGAAGGCGTTTACCACATTGACCGCTTCAATCCCTGGAGTCGATACTATCTTTCTTTAGGCTTAAATTACCCGAATAAATCCGATAGATACTTTGCAGATAAAACGCGACCCGGAGGCGATATTTTCATTCATGGAGGCTGTGCAAGCATTGGTTGTATTTCTATTACAGATGAAAAAATTGGAGAACTATACAGCTTTGCCAGCCAAGCCCAAACGAGTGGGCAAAGCAAGATTCGCGTAGATATTTTTCCTATACGATTTAATCGCGAAATCAGTAAAAACTACTTGCCTGAACTACCTGTTTACCAAGCGAATATATCATTTTGGGAGAATTTAGAAACGATATATTTTGATTTTGAAAAAACGAAAAAATTATGCGAAGTAAAAGTGAATAAAATGGGGCGATATGAGTTTGATTAAATTTATACCGACCAAGCAATGACTTTTCCGTACTTTTGCTTCCTAATAATTAAAAAATTACTGTTTGAATAACAACCTATACATATCCGTAGCCAAGAGTTATACCGAAATTCTACCGCAAAACCAGGAGGCGTTATTGTTATTAGTTTATTTATATCAAAAAACACAAAATGGTACTATCCAACATGAATTTACGAAGCGAGATTTTGATGATACTTTAGATGATGTTTTAGACTTGTTGGGCAATCCGAAGGTGTTACAGAAGGAATTGCTTTCTCGAAAAATTAGCAATTACTATTACCGTACGATACCTTATAAAAACGAATATCGCATGCACTTGACGATTTTTGCGGAGAATTTGTGCAAACTCGTCGTGAGTCAGCTTGAACCCCAAATGAAGCGACTTGCACTTATTCATACCTTTAAAAAGACGCTCGCGCTCACGGATGAATATTTAGAAAATATTGATACATTTAAGCTTTGGTACGACCATAATTTTATTCCGGCAAAAAATGAAATTCTCTCTCATATCGAAATTTTACAAAAAAATATAGAAGACCGCATCGGTGAGCTTCGACAGCTACTCAAACCAAATGTGGAAAACCCTAAAGAATTAATTAACAACTTTATAGATATTTTTGATGCACTCGAAAAACAAACTGCCGGAATACTCAATACGATTGATTTTAAGGATGAAACCTGGCAAAAAATACAATCCGTAAGAGATGAATTTTCGGAAACCGAAGATAGCCTTGAAACTTACATACAAATCCAACGTGCTTTTGAGAATTTTTTCAGCAATATTGACCGTCGTATTCTGTCCATTAATGAGCGCATTCAGTTGGCTTCCAAACGCCTCCGCAACCTGCTTGACACCCTAAAACACAAACAACAATTTAAAGTAAATATTGAGCGACTGCTTCATTATATGCTCAAAACTGCCAAGCATGAAAAAGGGCAGATTTTGCTACATGAGGACATTCCAACTCGCGCATTACCTTTTTTACAAACTAAATTTCTGGCAGTACCACTTATTGATTTCCAGGTACAAAACGATGCCCTGCCCAATCTGCCTGAACAAGACCCCGAACACGCCGAGCGTGAGCGACAGAAAAACCTGCAAATGCTTAAAAATCAGGAGCAAACAGCCCTGTGGATGAGTAAAATAGAGCGTGCTTTGAAAAGCGAAAAAGACATCGAATATACCGAATGGTTCAATAAAATAGCAAAAATAGAGGGCAATTTGGAAGTTCCGATTAAGGTTTGTTTTGGTTTGATTGAAACCTGCAACAACTCCGAAACCAAGCACATCAAACTCCAACAGAGTTTTCAAAAAACAAAGGATAAAAACCTGACATTATGGAAAATGACTATACACCATACGGATTCTTAACATCTGATTTAGCACAAAAATATTTTGCAGATACGGATATTGCGCTCAAGCAGGGCAGACACATTCAGGACGATACACGAAATGGCGACCGCAAATTTTTTGTATTTATAGATGAGTATTACGATAAGGGTTTGAAGGAATATTACCTCCAATTGTTTAAAATTAAACTCGTCAGAGAGAGCAGCGACCGAGGTGTCTTTTATTACCTTGACTTTTTGGAAGACAGCCGTGGGAAACTCGGTAAAGATAACCGCTATCGAGAACTTGATAATGAAAAAATTTTATTTGCCATACTGCTTTTAAATGTCTATAAAGAAAGGTTTTTTGAAGATAAACAATTCAAATGGAGTGACTTAGAGCTGATATTTAAGGAAGGTGACCACAAGAAATATTGGCTCGAATTGCTCTATGGCAAACACAAAAAAAACTATACACCCAATGAAGAAGATAGCGTAAAGAAAAAGGTGCTGAACGTATTAGGAATTTTTCAACGCTTGGGTTGGGTCTATATTTTAGACAAAAATGAGGTGCATTTTGAGATATTGCCTGCCATCGAACGCATGAGTCGATTGTATGCCGATGTCATCGAAAATGTGGACGCATTGGATGCAACTTTTGAATTATTTTGATTGCTGAAGAACGCTTAAAAAATAAGTTACATGCTGGATTTTCCAAATATATATTCACTTTCCACCGTAGGTGTTCGCAACCACAATAATGCGGATTTTTTACTGCATCATTTGCGAACTGATTTTACGGGAAATAATGGCTTGGGAAAGTCGGTCATAGCAGATTTGTTGCAGTTGATTTTGGTGCCACTACGCGATGAATGGAAGCCCGGAACAGATGGCATGGGAGAGCGAAAAATTGAGACAATTCCGCTCGAAAGACAGTGGATTACACATGCTTATGCCTTCCTGAATATCGAAAAATCAAAAGGACAATTTATTACTATTGGTGTAGTGATTCCGAGCAAATCGCGTTCACCTGTCCGTCCGTTTATCATTCAAAAAAGTGCTAATTTTGAACGCCGAAATCTTTTTAAAACATTTCCTAAACCTTTGAATTTCAATGACTTCATACGTGCAGACAAAGGCATTATGGACTTACAGGAATTGAGTCGTCACTTGCTGGAAAAATATGATATTTATCTTAAAGATTTCCAAAACAAATCAGGTGTCAATGATTATTATGAACTGTTATACAAAAATCAAATCATACCGATTGACCTGACCAAAGAACCCAACCTCAAATCGTATGCAAAAGTCTTGCAATCCTTTTCGCGAGCAAAAACATTGGATATTAAAAAATCGAAAAGTTTACAGAATTTCTTATTTGAAGACAATGAAGAAATCCAAGAGTCTTTTAACCGTGAAAAAGACCATTTGAGCAATTATATTCGGGAGTATAATCGCGCCCGAAATGAAATTTTAGCCCTTGAAGACAAGCAAAAGTACCTTAATGAACTGAAAATAAAACACGACAATTTTAAGACCGTCAATACCGATTTTTTAATCAAAAATGCCCTCTTTACATCCGAGCGTTATCTACATGCACGAAAGGCACACGACGATAATCAGAAACGACTCAATGATGCCTTCGACCAATATACTTCTGCCAAAAAAGAACTCGAAATCAACAAGTCAGAATATTATGTAAAACTACTCGAACAGCGCAAAATTTGTCGTGCTATACGCACAAAACTCGAAGAACAACAGTCGGATGCCACGCCGGAAAATATCCAAAGACTACGCGAAAAACGCGATAAAGACCGTGATTTTTTCAATCGCCTCAACAGGTTGATGCCCTTGATTGAGGCGTACAAAACACCCGAAAAAGTAAGCCAACAATTCAAGGCACAAGATGAAAGTAAGGAGCAACTCAAACAGCTTAAACGACTTAAAAATATCGCCCAATATGCTGATTTTCAACAATCTAAATGGGCAGAAGATTTTAAAACAGCTTATGAGTTTTATACCAATCGCCGACAACAAATTCAGAAAGAAAGTGAGAACCTACGCGAATTATTGAGTCTTTATGAAGGCAATAACCCCGACTCTTTATTCAATTGGGCACTGAACCGAAAAGAACCGCTTACACGCGCACAAGAGACGGTTTTGATGAATTTTAGAGATATTTTTATCCAAAAAACTGTCGCAGAATACGGCGCGAAATTTACACTATCGCCTGCCACTTTGTTGAATGATTTTGAAGAAGAAAAAAACGGAATTTGGTTGACACTTGGCAATCTGAGGAGCTTTATTCCCTATGTCAAAAAACAGATTTTTGATGATGGCAAAAAACTTACAGAAGCCATTAAAAAAGGAAAAACAGAGATAGAGGAACAACTCCATACCTTGAAAAAAGAAGGGCAACACATCACCGATTTGTATACTAATTTGCAGGAAATCGGTTTTAATTCTGAATTTGTCGAAATTTATAAAAATAGAAAAAATATAGAAAAATTTACTCATAATGAATTACTTACAAATAGTAATATTTTATTTGTAAAAGATAATTTTACAGCTTTTGATGGATTGGATAAACGACAAACAAATTTAGTAAACTTAGAAAAACGAATGGATACTTTGGTGAGTCAACGTCGATTGTACGAAAGAGAGCTAAAAGAAAATCAAACCATATTGGAGGAGGTCATGCGAGATAGCACACGCTTGAAATCAGATACAGACTTGATAGAAAATTCCGAACCGAATAATTTTAATCAACAAGAAATAGAACAACTCAAAACCTTGAGAGATGAAAACAAATCTGATTTAAAAGTATTTGAACAAGAGGATATACGTTTAGACCGTCAGTACGATAAACAAAAAGGGATTTTTGATACTGCAAGCGCCATAAAAGAAACCCTTAGAAGGGAGAAAGAAACGGCAGAAGCATTTTACCTGAAAGCCAAAAATCGCCTACACGAAGAAACTGATCAGGTGTTTGATAACTTATTGAAAATAAATGATTTAGATGAGTTGACTATTAAAGAATTAGAGGAGAGTGCGACAAAGTTAGGCGAAAATTTCCGGCGAATATTCTCCAATATCGCCAATAAGTACGAAGACACTAAAGCCGAAAAACGAAATCCCGAACTCTACCCGAAAGGTGAGTTGGATTACAATTTTTATACCTTATTAAAAATTCTATGTGGCAGCATTGGTTTAGAAGGATTGACACGAGAGTTAGAAGTTCTCAATGAAAAACGTAGGGGATTCGGAGATTTGCAGATGAAAATTTTGGTGCAAGTATTTGATAAAGTAGAGAAGCAATATAATGACTTTAACCTGGTAATTAAGCGACTAAACCTCTTTTTTGAATCTCGAAAAGTGAGTAATAATTACAGTTTTAAAATAGAATTTAAGCCACGCGAAGACATCAATATAGATTGGATAGCAAATATGAAAAAGAAGGCAAGGGTGCATAAATACGGCGCAGACCTTTTTACTCAACTTAAGCACCTGCCCGACGAGGAAAACACGCCCGACAACTTGATACAAAACATTGCCCGACAGTTTTATAGTGCCATAAATTGTACACCGTCTGACTTGCTGAACCCCAAATTTTACTTCAATTTGAGCATTAAAATGGAGGACGACGAAGGCAAGACGAACTCCGGTAGTGGCGGACAATCTTACACCGCACTTGCCTTGCTGTGTATTGGCAGGCTGTCTATTGTGCAAAATCCGAAAGACCGTGACCGCAAGGGAATTCGCTTCATAATCATTGAGGAACTGTCAAATATAGATGATACTAATTTTAATATATTTCCTGAAATCGCCAAACAATTCAATTATCAACTCCTCACGATGACGCCCAAGCCCTTCGGTTCTTATACGGATGAGGAGTGGTATTTACATATGTTGGTCAGAGGTAAAGAAGCTAAAGACCTCAACTATAAAGCGATGAGTTTTTTCAAAAATAAATTTAAACGAGTAGACTTGGAAAACCATATTGAAGAAACAGTAAACATTGAATAATGAATTGGAAGGCATTAAAACAGTTGCACGAACTCTACGAAACAGGCACAACATCAAAAGATTTGTGGCAACATTCGTATGTGAAGCTGTTGGTCGATAGTATGGGGTATATAGATTTGGGAAATAAGCTCTTACACAAGACCGATTTATTTGATGATTTTTATGAAAGAAAACACCTCGCTAAATTTGAACGCATCCAAAAATTACTCATTCGATATAATTTTGTGTCCAGTAATTTGAAAGAAAATGACCTTGAAATTTTATTGAAAATTGAACACGAAAAAGAGATAATTCGCCATAAAGAATATTCCCGAAAAAAAATCGGTACACATTATTTTGATGATTCAAAATGCCTTAAAAAAGGGTCTAAACTCGATGAAATTACTTTAAAAATATTGGATGTAAAAACACTCCGCCGCGATGAGCATGACCAACAGTTTTTATACGTATTACATTGTCAATCAAAAATTCCCAAAGCGATTTTGCTTTGTGAAAATGACGACCAAGTACGAGAGCCAAGATTAAAAGACATAGAATTGTGGTTTGCTGGTGGTAGAAATACTGCCAAACTCGCCTACGTTTCTGCCCCTCAAATTCCAATGTATTACCTTTGCGATTGGGACAATAAAGGCATGGAAATCTACCAAGGCATCAAGCGTAATTATTTCCCCGAAATTAACTTAATAGTTCCGAAAACTCCGAAATTTTTACCGATTAAATCTGAATGGAAAACTGATATTGAGGAATCACTTTTTACGGAAGATGCTTTGCAGTTATTAAGGCATTTGAAGGAAAATAATTTGTGGATTGAGGAGGAAAGTATAGAATTCCCAACACTCACCTCCAACTCCTAAAGGAGCGTCCGCCCGCGCTTCCGAAGTGTCGTTTTTACGCTATCAAATTAATAATCTCACTCATCTGCTGCTGCAAATCAAGGGTTTTCTGTCGGGCTTTTTCCGCAAAATCTTCCCCTTCACCTGCGTAGATGATGCCACGCGATGAATTGACTAATAAACCACCCAAATCATTCTGCCCATATTTCGATACGCCTTCCAAATCGCCGCCTTGTGCGCCCACGCCAGGGACGAGTAGGAAATGTTCGGGTGCGATTTGTCGAATTTCTTCAAATTTCTGCGGATGTGTTGCGCCAATGACAAACATTAATTGTTCGGGACTCCCCCACTCTATCGCTCGGCGCATGACTTTTTCGTAGAGCGGCTGACCGTTTTCTTGTGCGGTCATTTGAAAATCTTGGCTGCCTTTATTCGAGGTTAAACCCAAGAGAATCACCCACTTATCATTAAATTCGAGGAAAGGTTTGACCGAATCCTCGCCCATGTAAGGCGCGACGGTCACGGCATCAAAATTCATATTTTCAAAAAAAGCCTTCGCGTATAAGCGGGAAGTATTGCCGATGTCGCCGCGTTTGGCATCGGCTATCGTGAAGTGTTCGTCGGGAATATAAGCAATGGTTTTTTCCAAGCTGCGCCAGCCTTTCGCACCCCACGCTTCGTAGAACGCGATGTTGGGTTTGTAGGCTACGCAGAGGTCTTTAGTGGCGTCGATGATTTGTTTGTTGAACTCGAAAATCGGGTCGTCGTAGTCGTGTAAATGCTTGGGTATGCGCGACATATCCGTGTCGAGTCCGACGCAGAGATAGGAGTTTTTTTGACGGATTTGTTGGTAGATTTCGTGACGTGTCATAGTTGTTCAGTGAGTTGTTGGACGAATTGGTGATACTGTGGGTGGTTTTTGAGTTTTTCAGGATTTAGTTCTTCGAATATTTTCAAAGCATGAGCTTCTAAATATTGTCGTTTAGGGCTTTTTTCGGTTTTTCCCTTTAGCCACTCTTTCGGTTCGGCTTGGAACATAGGGTTGCCTTTAAAGGCAATATTAACCTGATACAATTGATTAAATGCTTCAATATCAGCAAGTATAAGGGCTTCAAGTTCGTAAATATTAAGCAGAAAAACACCTTTACCATTGGCGGCTTCGCTGTCAAATACCTTGAACCAATCTTGTTTGAGTTGAATTAATTTTTTATCGGATGGGGAGGCGTCCAAATCGCGGATGTAGATGACGAAATCAAGGTTATAATCTTTAGACTCTTTTTGGAGTGTACGAATGGCTTTCGCAGAAGGTTTGCCATTAGATCCGTCTAACTTACTGCCTCTCAATTTTTTAAGTAGAATAAAAAAATGCACTTTTTTATTTTTACATTCTTTTTCCAATACAATTTTGATGGGTTTAGAATCGTTATCGGGATTCTCGCCCACGATGCCTATTCGTTTCATACAATTTCGCCTTCTAAGTCTGAATGAAGCCAGTAATCTCTAAGCCACAAACCTTCTTCATCCATATAAGATTGCGCTTTTTCAATTTGTCGGGCTGTGAGATGCCGCATTTTAGTACCGCATTCACTATCGTAATTCGTGATAATAATTCGGTTCAAACCTGTACGTTCCAATACATCCAAGACCATCGGAGAGTGGGTAGTCACGATGATTTGTTTGTGCTTCGATTGGTCGGCGAGAAAATCCATTAATTTGAATATTTCATCGGGATGAACGCCGAGTTCAGGCTCTTCAATAAGAATCGGTCCCTTGTAACCCGATGCTGCCGTGATTTCCGCTACGATATACAATAGTCGCTTCATTCCTTCCGATAATTGCCGCCATCTCAACCATTTATCATTCACTAAAAATTCATAAGAAATATCTTCAAATGAAAACTCCCCATTCTTTTTTTGTACCCTGTAACCGCGTTTTATACGCATGTCTTTTACGGGCGTGTAGGCATTGAGGTAATTGAGTATTTTTTTATCTAATTGAATGTTGTCTAAAATATATTCATCGTCTTTTTTTACTTTTTCGGGATCGTTATCCAACAGTTCAAAAAAACCTGTATGAACAGAATGTATAAGTTCCGTTGTTGCTACGTGTTTTGTAAGTACACCTTTTAATTTAAATCCGACTACCCCACTACCTTTTCTCTTCAACTCTTCCGCTTCACCTTCATTTCTTTCAACTCTAAAATGTACTTCCGATGTAAACCCCTCTAAATCAGGGACATAGTGAGATATTTTAGTTACACTTTGCTGAATAGTATTGAGGTTAGAAAAGAAAAAAGAAAATTCAATGTCGCCATGCTCGCTAATTTTCTGCTGACCATTTTTCGTTAAAAATCTCTCATAAGAAACTCCACTACCATTGTGATAAACAGGCTGAATTTCAAAAGTAAATTTCTCTTTATTATCAGTGTTAATATTCGCTTCAAAAACAATTTCTTCATTATCAAAATTGTCTGTACGACGCTTAAATCCACGCCAAAGCAACTCCACAAAATTCGTTTTCCCACTACCATTCGGACCGATAATGATATTCAGTCCGGGCAATAGGTCAATTTCCATATCGCGTATAGATTTGTAGCCCCCCAGACGAACACGGGAAATATAAACTTGGTCAGAATCTATCTTCATCATATTGATTTTTACGCTACGGTTACACCATTAACTGCCTCCACGCCCATGATTTCGGGGACGTGATTTTTGATGGCTTGCTCCAAGCCTGCGCGCATCGTCATGACACTCATGTGGCAGCTTTCGCAAGTGCCGAGCCAACGGACTTGCACCGTCATATCGTCGGTCACATCTACGATTTCGACGTTGCCGCCGTCGGCTTCCAAATGGGGGCGGACGGTGTCGAGGGCAACATTTACCTTGTCGATGAGTTCTTGTTTGTTCATATTATAATGATTTTGATTTAGGGTAAATAGTCAAACGAAAGTATATTTTTTGGTCATGTATGATTAAAATATGGTTAAGCAAATTCCGTTGTCATCAGACGAATTCGCTTGTGAATAGAGCGTATTTGAGTGGTCAATCCACCAATTTTTATAAAAACCTTCGTCTGCCGACTATTCCATACTTTAATCCAACTCCACCTATTTTTTCAATGTCTTTATGCTCTAAATTCGTTTAAATGTTTTCTCGCTTCAAGGAAATTCTCATATTCTTCGTCCGTCCATGTCGAACCATTTAAAAGTAATTCTTCCAAATTATTTCTCTGTTCCAAATCTTTCTTAGTGAAGGAAATTAAATAAATTGTTCCATAATGCGCCGTAATTTTTCTTCTAAGGTCGCACTGAAATATAGCCATTTTTTAATTAAAAAAAATTATTTTGTAATTTATTTATTATTAAAAATGAGTTATTTATAAATATTTTTTATTATAAAATAATTTAAAAATATCCTTATTTCAGTAGAACCTTCTAAAGAATTCAAAAAATCGTTGCATAGCCATAGTTTTTTGTGTTTTTTAGAAGGGAAAAGAACAAGCATAATAGGGCAAGTTATTTATTTTCTTTCACTTAATCTCCTTCACCAATTCCTTTTTCTGATTCAAAGGCAATTGATGAATGAAGGATAATAATTGTTCGTAACTAACAATATGTTCGCCAAATTAGATGTTGAGCATTTTTTGATTACAAGTTAATTAAAAATAAATTTATATTTACCTAAAATTCAAACATTTAAAAAAATAAAAATAAATAAATTACTCGCGTTCAATTTGTAATTTTGAATTTGGCGAACATATTAAACTAAGTTCTATTTTTAATTCCATAACAAAAATTTCCAGACAGGAATGTTTGGGTTACGTAGTAATTTTTACCATCTCAGTCGGTGATATCTGTTCATTTCTAATAGAAATTTGACGTAAAAGGTTCTCCGCAACCACTTTAAATGCCTTACCATCAGGTGTTTGCTTCAATACAACGGGATGACCTGCGTCGCCTGATTCGCGAATGCTTTGTACGATGGGAATTTGTCCCATGAGTATGGTGTTGGCTTTTTGTGCAAGGCGTTTTCCGCCACCTTGCCCGAATAAATAATACTTATTTTCGGGCAATTCTTCGGGCGTAAACCACGACATATTTTCGACCACGCCGAGTATCGGAACGTTGACATTCGGCAGCGTAAACATATTCATTGCTTTAATCGCATCGGCTACCGCGACCTCCTGTGGCGTCGTGACCATGACCACGCCCGTGACGGGAACGGTCTGCACCATTGTGAGCTGAACATCACCCGTTCCCGGTGGCAAATCGACGACCAAGACATCCAATTCGGGCCACAAACAATCGTTAAAAAATTGCTTGATAATGCCACCCAAACGCGGTCCGCGCAAAACAATCGCCTGCTCCGCTTCGATGATAAAACCAATCGACATCACCGGCAAACCATAAGCCTCTAAAGGTACAATTTTATGTTTGCCGTAGACTTCTTTTACTTCTGGGCGTTTCCCTTGTAAACCCAACATCGTAGGTATAGAAGGTCCGTAAACATCCGCATCTACCAAGCCTACTTTCAAGCCTAAGTCCTTCAGTGCCAATGCCAAATTGACCGAAACAGTAGATTTTCCAACGCCGCCTTTGCCTGATGCTACTGCGATAATATTTTTTATTTGAGGCAATGCTTTTTCCACCTTTCCTGCTTCTGCAAAAGCACTTTTCATGTTGAGGTGTACGTGTACATTTGCTTGCGGATACACTTCATTTACAGCAGCAATACAAGCAAAATTGACTTGCGATTTCGTGTCCGCATCTACCTGCGGAAGCGTGACTGTAAAACTGACACTATCGCCTTCGACTTGTAGGTTTTCGACCATTCGCATCGAGATAATATCTTTGCCCGTTTTCGGGTCATTGACCTTTTCTAAGGCTTGTATGATTTGCTGTTTATCCATCGTCATTTTCGTCTTTTTCGTTTAAAATCTGTTCGACTTCCTCTTTCAAAACAGGTAAATATTTTACAGAAATTAACCATAAAATATCATCAGAGACTGCATCGTATTCATGTATAATTCGATTACGAGTATCTACAATATTTCGTGCATTACTGATTTTAATTTCTGGTTCTACTCTCAAAATTCTATTGACCGCTTCACCTATGGAACGCGACAAAAATAACTTTACCATTTGGCTGCTTCTTTTGCACTTATTTTCCGCCTTGAAATCAGTTATTTATCCAGATAAACGCCTTCTTTCAAGACAAAAACTAAGCACAAAATAATCTACCCAAGATGGTAAACTTATTTATGCCGCATTCCTATAATTTCAATATTTCGCTCAACCGCACGTTTCGTTTTTATATCCTTTTTGAAATCTTCAAATTGGTAAGATTCAGGTATAAAATCACCTATTTCCTCAATCGCTTTCGATACATCACTAAGTAGTCAGTCAAGCTAATACTGTCGGGTAATTTGGCGAAATTTGCCCGATTACTTCGTTGGAGAACATCAGCCGTAGCGTAGGCTATGGCTAATAACCTCCGCCTCGTACTCGACCAAATTTCACTCAAATTCACTCGACATTATTAACTTGACTGACTACTAAGCCAAACCTTGGTTCTTTCTTGCATAAATTAGGTTTTTTTTATTATTTAATTCAGCTTTAAACAATTCGTTTTTAATGGCTTTCTCCTCTACCAAATCAATTTTTCTGTTGAAAATTCGCTCCAATTCAAATTTCAAATAAAAATAATGTTCCGCATATTCGATAGGGTCACTACTCGTAATCGAAACGAGCATATCAATATCACTGTTCTTATTAAATGTATCAGTCAATATCGAACCAAATACATATAATTCTTCCACCTGCGACTGGCGGCAGACTTTATAAAGTTGATGTTTATGTTGACTGATTAATTCCATATTAATACATTTTCACAAAAATACAAACAATTCAGCACATAGTACAATTCACATCCATTTAACATTAAGTGATAAATGACTCTAACCGAAATACCAACCAGAAGCATTCATCAAAGCATCGCATCCACCACCACGCACAAACCCAAAATCAGGCTTGCCATGCCATTTGTCGTAAAAAATGCGAGGTTTACTTTACTCAAATCATTGGCTTTGACGAGGGTATGTTGGTAGGCGAGCATCAATACAAAAACACCTGTTCCGAGCAAAGTGAGCCAACCGAAAATAGGCGACTGCTGGAGCAAATACCCGGCGACGATGATAAATCCAGCACAAAACAAATGTAGCAAAGACGAAAGTATCAACGCATTTTTTCTACCCAAACGAACAGGTACAGATTTGAGGTTCAGCGATTTATCAAAATCAATATCTTGCAATGCATAAATAATATCAAATCCCGACACCCAACACAAGACCGCAAATGAGTACAATAAGGGTATCACGTCGAAAGTTCCGCCAGCTGCGATATATGCCCCGATAGGCGCGAAAGAAAGTCCCAATCCTAAGACAAAATGACATAAAAACGTAAAGCGTTTGGTGTAGCTATAACCTAAAACTACCAATAAAGCCACCGGAGAAAGATAAAAGCAGAGTGGATTGATAAACCCGGTTGTAGCGATAAAAAGTACGCTATTTAGAATGACAAACCATAGGGCAGATTGGGCAGGAATGACGCCGGCAGGAATTTCTCGCATCACAGTACGCGGATTTTTGCTATCAATGTCGCGGTCAATATAGCGATTAAATGCCATCGCCGCACTCCGTGCAAAAATCATACACAATAAAACAAGCCCCAATAATTGCCATTGAAAAGCGAAATCCAGCAAGCGCAGGGCAATAAAAAAGCCCATCAGCGCGAAAGGTAAGGCAAAAATAGTGTGGCTAAATTTGATGAGAGAAAGGTATGATTTCATCTTATTAATGAGTGGAAATGCTTTTAATGAGTAGATGAAGAAGTGAAGAAATGAGAAGATATTATTAGACTTTATTTAGAAAAATTCACTCATTCACTCATTATATACAAAGTAGTTTAAAATTTCTTTGAACTTAATGTTCAGATTATCAATTGTTTCAGGGTTTAGTTTTGTTTTATAATCCCCTTGTATTCCTTTTCTTAGGTGCTTTTTTGGATTTTCTTTTTTGGGAATTTTTGCTTGGTGTTTTGCGATAAATTGTTGCTTCAATTCAGCCGTCAATTCCAGCTCCGCATAATCGCATAATCCCGTCAACCAACCCTCAAAATCGTTTATCATTTCCTCGTACTTACACACATATACGTGTGTATTTTTTTCGAGTAAATGATAAATATAATTCGTGTAGATATCATATATTTTTTCGGTATTTTTCAATATATATTCATCTATTGTTCTATTTTGTGCTGCTTGTCTACTCCCCTCAAATTTCCCTCGTTTATTGCTTCTCGAAGGTGGCAAAGGATGGCTAAATACCTTTGAAAAATAACCCGACACCAAGACATCACGCGGGTCGCGCACCACGAGTATGACCTTATACGAGTCCAATTTTTTGATGCCGACCATCGCCCCGAAAACCGTATAAACATAGCCCTTTGGCTTAAAAATATGTTGATAATTTCCCAATTCCTTATTACTTAAACGGTTTAAAAAGGGCATTGTTGAATGAAACGCATAATCATTCATACCCACGGCTGTCATACCGTTTGCAGTGGCAGTTTTGCGGAGAATCGACTTGATATATTGTGTCGCAGATTTGTTTATAGAAAAATGTATTACGCTCGTTTTTAGCGATTTATTTATATGGTTTTTATTTAAAAGCGCAAGTTCGACATTAAATTTCCTTTTGATATAACGTTGTTGTATCAGTCGATTAAAAAAAGGAATTTTATTCAATATTGCTTTTAACTGCTTTTTCATATCTAATTCTAAAAGTTCGGTTCTTTGACAATTTTTGCATTTTCCTCCAATGTGGCTTTAGCCAATTGAAATAAATAGTTGAACGACAATGGGTTAAAACCACATTGGAGGAAGGGAGAGTCTTTTTTGCAAAAATTGTCAAAGAACCAAAAGTTCTTTATCAAACTACGTGGTTTTAGTCGGCAGACGAAGGTTTTATAAAGCATTTTCGGTTAATTTAGAAGATTTTAGTTCCAACAAAGATATTCGGCTGACGACACGCTTGTTGCACGACCACATTAAACCATGAAGAGCTATTCTAAACGAAGAATATTTAGCCCATTCTCAATTCTCAATTCTCAATTTTCCATTAATTTCAACGCCTTCTTGACTTCCGTTACGGGCAATTTACAGACCTTCTTTTTACAGACGTAAATGCGTGTTTCACCTTCGATGAGTTTATTTTTGAGCAATTCGAGATTACCTTCCGTTTTGCCACCGAGTAGTAGGGCATTCGGGAGATAATGTTGGTCGATTTCTTGTCTTTTTTCTGCAAAATCATCGCCTATAATGGCGACTTCGTAAGGTTCGTGCGTCAGTTTGGCGAGTAGCGAACACCAATTAGAGTAAAAACTTGGCTGTCCGCTATCTTCAAATTGAATGATAATCGTGTTCATCATATCGCGCGAAAGTTGGGTATATTCGTCTTTATAAAGGTAAGTACCGAGGTGAAAAAGGTTTTTTGCCATCACGGAATTGGAGGCAGGAATTACATTGTCGCTCAACTCTTTTTTACGTGCGACGAGGGGCGCATCTTGTGAAGAAGTATAGAAAAACATCCGCGATTTTTCGTCGTAAAAATTCGCCATGACATACTGCGTCAGGTCTTCGGATTTATTGAGCCATTTTTCGTCAAAAGTAGCTTGATAAAGTGCCACAAATGCGTCGATAAGCAGCGCGTAATCGTCCATAAAAGCATTGATGACAGACTTGCCATCTTTGTAATTTCGGTTGAGGCGATTGCCTTCTTTTAGTTGGTTATTAAGGAGAAAATCAGCGTTTTTGAGTGCTGCGTCTAAGAATTTTTGTTCGCCAAATACACGATAAGCATCTGCGTAACCTTTGAGCATCAGTGCATTCCACGAAGTCAGGATTTTATCATCCAATCCGGGGCGAATCCGTTTGTCGCGGACTTTCATCAGGTCTTTTCGGCATTTTAGCATGAGTTTTTCGAGGTCTTTCAATTTCATCTTGTGCTTTCGTGCAATGTCTTTCGGACGCTTAGTGATATGGATAATGTTATTATTATGTTCCCAATTTCCATTGGGTTTTACGCTGTAATAATCGCTAAAAATTGCGGCGTCTTTTTTGCCGAGTGCTTCGTCTATTTCGGATTTTTTCCATACATAAAACTTGCCTTCTTCGCCTTCGCTATCTGCATCCAATGACGAATAAAAACCGCCTTGCGGATTGGTCATTTCACGCTCTACCCAATCCAATGTTTCGTACACACGCTGCTTGTAGAGGTCTTTTTTTGTTTTTTGATAAGCAAACGAATACAGGCTAACGAGTTGCCCATTATCGTACATCATCTTTTCGAAGTGTGGTGCTTTCCAATTTGGGTCAGTAGAATAACGAGCAAATCCGCCGCCGAGGTGGTCGTAAATACCGCCATTTGCCATATTGTCGAGGGTGACTTTTACGGCTTGCATCGTGCTTTTACTGCCGCTAAGGTGCTGATATTCAAGTAGAAATTGGTAATTATTGGGCATCGGAAATTTATTGGGGCGCTGCGGATTGGCTTTGCGTCCACCTTTTTCCATGTCGATGGTTTTGACGAAAGTTCGGGCGATTCTTCGTAGGCGACTCGATGTAAATTTTTCCTCCGCATCAACAAAAACGAGGTCGTCGGTACGACTGATATTATTGGTGATTTCTTCGGCTGCTTGGTTTATTTTTGTGGAGTCGGTGGTGTAGGTCGTTTGGATATTATCGAGTATTTGTAACCAGTTATTTTTCGGAAAATAAGTACCCGCCCAAAACGGACGACCATCGGGCAGCGCGAAGGCATTGAGGGGCCAGCCGCAGGAGCCGCGCCCGGAAAGGTGGCAGGCAGTCATGTATATATCGTCGATATCGGGGCGTTCTTCACGGTCTACTTTTATGCAGACAAAATTTTCATTCATTACGCTCGCTACGAGGCTATCCTCGAAAGATTCGTGTTCCATCACGTGACACCAATGACAGGCAGAATATCCGACACTAATTATCAATAATTTATTTTCATCTTTGGCTTTTTGCAAGGCTTCATCGCCCCAAGGATACCAATCGACGGGGTTATAAACGTGCTGTAAAAGGTAAGGGCTACTTTGTCCGAGCAGGTGATTGGTGACTTTGCCATTGTGTGGGTCTGTTGTCGTGGTGTCCTTGCCTTTGGGCGAAGGCATATTGCAGCTAAAAGCAAAAACGAGAACAAAGAGGAACAGTATGTATTTCATAGTTTATATTTAAAGGTGTAAAAATAGCAGGCATTTTGAAAACGCTTGCTATAAGTGAAAGAAATTAAATAACATGTGCCATTATACTCGTCTTTTTTCCGTCTAAGAATCCTTTGAAATCCTTATCCCGAATCGGGGTTCGGGACAGGCTGTGCTAAGGCTATGTGCGGCTTTCAAAAAATCCTTAGACAAAAAAAATACTTCGCATTATGGGACATCTTATTTGATTTCTTTCACTAAGTGAAAGAAAAAACAATAAACACTACATCTTTTCATCTCTAAGTTGGACTTTGCTACTTTGCAATTAAGGATTTATGGTTTTTTGACAAATTCTGCGATTGCTCGTTTCTCGCGTAAGGGATAGGAGGTGTTGTTTGAACGAAATGTAGCGATAGCGGAATGGAGAGAGTGCCGGATAGCCCGACCCCCGACTGATAAGGAGGGGGATACGCCCAAATTATTATTCATTCTACCGGATTTGTCAAAGAAGCAAACATTTAAACATAAGTAACGAGTAAGGGAGGACGAAAAAAATAATCTAATATTTTAGTTGTTTTTTTTTTACTTTGAAGGAACTTTTATATCTTTGCAATCGTTTTAAAGAAAGTGGTTTACTTGAATGATTAATGTGTAAGAGGAGTCGGTTCAACTCCGGTATTCTACACCGTTTTTTGCGAAGCAAAAAATAATATTAATCTTATTCATTTTATCATGAATCAAAAAACAAAATGGTGGTTGTAGCTCAGTTGGTTAGAGCGCTGGTTTGTGGTACCAGAAGTCGCCGGTTCAAATCCGGTCTTCCACCCTATTTTTAAAAAAGCTCGTCCTATGGACGGGCTTTTTTTATAATGGATAATGATTAATGATTAATGATTAATGATTAATGATTAATGATTAATGATTAATGATTAATGATTAATTCGCTTTCAGCGAATTTAACGAGTAACGAGTCAACGAATAACGGATAACGGATAACGAATAACAAATAACATGCAGCAGGTCATTTTGAAGAATTTGGGGGAGGTATCGTATCAGACAGCTTGGGATTTGCAGCAGGAATTGATGGCAGAAGTAATTGCCATTAAGCGTGCAAATAGGGATGCTGCGGTGCAAACGACTCAAAGACATTATTTTTTGTATTGCGAACATCCGCATGTGTATACACTTGGGCGCAGCGGTTCTATGGACAATTTATTGCTTTCGGAAAGTGAATTGAGTGATAAAGGTATTGAGTTTTATAAAATCAATCGTGGTGGCGATATTACTTATCATGGTCCGGGGCAGATAGTGGGTTATCCTATTCTTGATTTGGATTGTTTTTTTACGGATATTCATCGTTTTGTTCGCTATATTGAGGAGGCAGTGATTCGTACTTTGGCAGAGTATGATGTCAAGGGCGAACGCCTCGAAGGGCTATCCGGCGTGTGGCTGAAAGCCAATGAGAATCAACCGGATAGGAAAATTTGTGCCATAGGCATACACCTCAGCCGTTGGGTGACGATGCACGGTTTTGCGTTTAATATCCAAACAGATTTGGAGTATTTTGAGTATATCGTGCCTTGCGGAATTACGAATAAAGCTGTTACTTCTCTTGAAATGGAGTTGGGAAAAGCAGTGGATTTGGGTGAGGTCAGCACAAAACTTAATCAACATTTTTCCGAATTATTTGAGTTTGAATTAACGAGTTGTTGAATTGACGAAAAACAACTCAACAATTCGTCAACTCATCAATTCGACAACTCAACAACTCATCATAACATGAAAAAAGATATTCCAATATTGAAGGTAGAAGATATTGCGATTGTGATTTCGCCGGAAAATGCGGATGCAACATCTGAAATTTGGGATGTGTATATCCTGAATTTGAAGGAGGAAGCTATTGAGAATGTAATTGTCAACTCAAGTGGCTACGGCGAGATAGATGGCGAACGGGTAAAGACTACTATGTTGCGGTATTTTTATGAGAAAATAGATGCTCAATCTTTCGTTAAACTCGAACTCATCAAACGAGAGGTTTTTCAATTGGCTAATGAGTATTGGTTGAGTTTTAGTCTCAATAATCAGATGTATGACAAGCGATATATTTTTGTCAACGGCAGTATCGTATCTTCTAACTTTACCCGTGTACCGCTGCTCGATCGGAGGGGAGTGATGATTAGGTGAGCGTCAGATAAGGGAAGACGAAAAACCTCTCTACTCCCTTGTCTCTTGTCTTACGTCTCGCGTCTCAAATAGCTGTTTTTGTTTGTGTTGAATTTTTTTGTTATTGGGTTTTACTTTGGTGGCTTCGGCGAGGTATGATTCGCATTTTTTATAATTTTTTCCTTGGAAAGCAATGTCAAATAAATAGAGTAGTGCCTCAAATTTGAGGTTGTAATTAGAAATATTAGCGATGCGTTCAAATAGTATTTTTGCTTTATTGATTTGATTTAATTGAAAGTGTGCTTTCGCTTTGATAGATAAGAAAACGGTATTATTTGGACTTATCTTTACCGCCTTATTTGCATTTTCCAAAGACAATATGAATGCTTTTTGTTTTAGCTGACACCTTGCTCGTATATTATAACAAACGGCTTTCGCCTCAATCGTATGTGCATGTACAAGTGCAGTGTTTATTTCGGACAAACAGGCTTTGGGTTTATCTTTATCCAAGTACCATTTTGCTTTCAAAAAGTGACTCTGATAAGGTAGTTTTATCTGTTCGATATGCTCACACAAATTCCATAATTTATTTTTCTTATTTTGACGAATCAGTAAATTCCCCAATCTGCTTAATTGACCAATGTTTGCTTTTGAATGCTGATACAATCCTATTAGTTGGTCGGTAAGTTTTAATTTTTCGGGATTTTTTTGGTTTAAGAGTTCGGTTTTACTGAGTATAAATTCAAAATTGTATGCCAATGTAGTAATCTCGTCTGCAAAGGCAAGCATTTTTTTGCCGAGTGCTTTGTAATTATGGTTTCTGACGAACGTAAAAACGGGCAAAAATTTATGCTGTATTTTGAGTTCCTCTACACGCTGTACCGCTAATTCTATATATTGATTGGCGAGTGCTGCCTCTCCTTTTTTGAGGTATATTTTGCTGAGTTTCATTAGTACTATGGGGTTGTTTTCGTCCACGGTTAGACAAAATTCAAACACTTGGGCAGCGGCTTCAATTTTATTTTGCGATACAAATATTTCTCCTTTTAACAATAATAATGCAACCTCTAATTGATTGATAGTCAAACCTTTTTCTAAAATACTTAATGCTTCATCATATTTGCCTTGTCCTTTATAGATTCTGACTTTTTCGGCTATCAGTGTGACGCTGAAAGGGTATAATTCGGTGGCTCTATCAATAAAAAACAAAGCTTCTTTGTGCTTATTTTCGAGTACTAAAGTACTGGCTATTTCACGATATTGGGTTTGTATTTTGGTGGGCTTGATGAGTTGCTGTTCTGCTTCGTCAATATTTCCAAAATAATTGACATCCAGTCTTTTTGGGCGACCATATTGACATTGATTAATATCAAAATATTCTTTTCTATAAAGATTGAGTTGGATTTCTTCGCGGGCTACATTGGTTGTTGTGCCGCCATGAAATTGATGAAAAGTGCTTTCTCCCATCAAAATAACGGTAGTGAGGTCAGTATCTTCGACGGCGTTTTTGAACATCGCCATATTAAGAAAACCACCGCCAACCGAGAAATAGTCTTTGTAAATGCTCCCGTGTTCAATGAGTTTTTTTCGAGGAATAATAAAGCAATTGCTCTCAAAATGCTGGGAAAACCACCACTCGTCGGCTTGTCGAAAATCACTAATTTTGAATAAGGAATAACCATTCCCTTTCCAATCAATACTATTTAATAGTGCATCCTCTGCGCTCTGATTATAGCCTTTATGGTCATTTTGCCGATATTTGCCCAAGTGATACCGTTGAGTGTAGACCAAAGATGCGGGATAGGCTTTGATGGCATCTTGCCATTTGCGCAGGATGCCGGGCGTGAGTATATGCGCTCCATCTATTATCATCATTACATACTCGCCTTTACTCAGCTCCAAACCTCGCCGCATTGCCTCTACCGGCGATGGGTGCACCGTCGGTACAAAATGATAGCTAAACTCCTCTCCAAAGGATTCTACCATTTCGGCATCCAAAGGTTCGGGCGAGTTGCTATCTATCGCAAGTACTTCGTAGTCAAGCGATTCTACACTCCTCTGATAGGTACGAGAAAGGGTGTGAAGCGTTCTTGGTGCTTCTCTCCTACTATTGAAAAATATGACGATGACTGATAGTTTCATGGTAAATTTCAAGTGCTATCTCAAAATAAGTCTACAAACAGGCAAAAATAAAAAAAACGTTCTTGCTTACAAGCAAGAACGTTTTTTTATTTTTATTTAATTTCGGAGAAATCACTTCGCAATCACCATACGCTTTGTATCAACGATATTACCATTGATTACCAAAGAGTAGCTGTAAGTACTAGCGGCAATAGTACCTGCTTTGATTTGAATTTGTCCTTCACCAGCTTCTGCAATACGCTCGCTGTGAATGAGTTGTCCTTTCGCATCAAAGATATTAACAACTGCATTGGTCACATCAGTAGGGACACTGTAATTGATGAGTGTATTGTTGTTAAACGGGTTTGGTTGGTTTTGCTCCAAATAAGCACCACTTCCGTCGAGTTGAATATTTTGGCGGTTGATGTCGGTATTTATCGTACCGGCGTTCAAAGCTGCTTCGATTTTTGCTAATCTTTCTTCCAAGGTAGCAATTTTTTCGTCTTGTGCTTCGATGACTTTTTGTTGTTCTTGGATGGCATTGACGAGCATGTATTTGATACTTGATTCGCTAATCATCAGATAGTCTTCTGATTTAGTGACTTTCGACTCTTCATTTTCTTCTTCATGGGTGAATGTAGACACCAACTCCGGAGCAACTTTTTGAAGGTCTTGTGCCACAAGTCCTACTTGGTCTTGCCCTGCATTTTTGAAACCTGCTTTGCCGTTGTATTGGAAGTTGACCGGACGAAGTTGAAGTACTTCATCAAGACCGTATTTGAAGTCATTGATGTTGGTTTTCAATCTTCTGTCAGAGGCATTGTTGAGCGAGCCATTGTAGGTGATGCTGCCGTTGACGTGGAGTGCGGTAGCCGGATTACCAACGCCAAATCCTGCCCAGCCTGTGTTTTGTCTAAATCTTAACATTAAATTTCCAGTGGAAACAAATCTGCTCAAAACATCTGCTCTGGTATTGCTGCGAAACTCCAAGTGATAGTTTTCATCAACAGTAAAACCACCGTGTACACCCGCTCCAAATGCAAAAGCGGAAAAGCCTACACGTTCACAAGAGACAGAGGCTGAACCGCCTGTTTTTTCAACAATAGCACCTTCGGTTTTGGTATCTCCTGCAACATCAAGTTTTGTTGATGGGGTATCTGTTCCCACGCCTACGTTACCATTGGGTGCTTTAACATATACTTGTGAAAAAGCGAACATTGGGGTAATAGCTAATAGAGTAATAATAAGTATTTTTTTCATCTTTATTTTTATTTTTTTGTAAATTACACAATAATTTAAGCCTATAATTTAGGGTACTTCTACTATAAATGCAAATAATTTAAAATTTATTTATTTTTACCGAGCTACATATCCAAGATATTATCTACATTGCGTTCTACGATTTCGTAAATCACAATATCGGGCTTTTCTTTCAAAATAATATCCTTATTGAGTCTTGGCTTCCAAATAAATACAACTTCTTCAAAATGTTCTTTTAAAAAGCCAACCAAGGCAGAGGAAAAAGAATCTCTGATAATAACAGCTTTTCTTTTCTTTTTGGGTGCTTTAAATCTCAATTCTGTTTTTGCATTTTTTTTATCTTTCATATTGAGTTTTGGCGTTTGTTTTTTCGAACGCATGTTCTTTATTTTGACTTCGTTGGTGGTTTCATGTATGGGGTAATCCAACATTCTCGCTAAGCCAAGCATTGTTCTTTCGTGCTTGTGCCGCTTCATATTTTTGAGTGGTACAGGTTTAAATTCACCGGGAAAATCCTCGTTAAGCACGTTCATTATTTTCCGATAGGCAAAATATGCCCCAAATGTATTCCAATGCGTATCCGTTTTGTGGTACAGTAGTCCGCGTTTTTTAGCTCGCATTAGATTTTCTTCCAACTCTATCCACGTAACATTCTTTGTATCGTTGACCATATCAGCTATCTGGTCAATTTTAGTTCGTTGGTCTGTATCTACTCTAAAGGGTAATTTTTCGGAATAAATGGTGTGTTTATTTGGTGCAACCATCATATAAAATTGAATGTTATTTTTGTTCATCCAATTTCTATTCCGCGAGATTCTCTTTTGAATTTTCTTTATCTCCTTGTCGGAAAACAAATCTAATCCAAGTGTTTCATCAATAATATTGCTCGCATTATTTCCTAAAAATAAAAAATCATCTTTTCCAACTAATACAGATTCACGCTTGGCACTTGTCCGAAACACATTGTATTTGAATCCTGATATAGCGCTATAATACATGCTTCTGCCATTAAATTTCGTACTATAATAGGTATCAAAATCACTAAAAAATTTGAAAATATTATTATTTTCTAATGTAGGAAATTTCTCTTTTGAAGGTGCTACCTTGTCTCTTTTGGGCGATATGCCTATCAGTGTAGCAATGGTCGGATATAGCAAAAATAAGAGAAACATCAATATCAAGACCCAATAACGTGTATTTTTCATATTATTAAAATCTAAAATAAATAAATGGACTATAAGTATCCGAGGATATTATGGCAATAGAAATGAAGAGCAATGCGCCAAGAAATAGGTAATATACGAATAGCGCAATAAGCCCAAAATTCATTTTACTATATGCTTCAATATGACTTCGGATTGGTTTGTACACAGGCATAGCCAAGATAAAACCAAGTATGAATATCAAGATTGTTTCTGCATCCAAATATACGCCCGCGTTCAGGATGCCTTTATTAATGCCTCCCATAGAAAGTAGGTAATCGAGTGCTTGTGATAAGTCTTCGGCTCTAAAGAACACCCAACCGACGAGGGCTATTAATAGTGCATATAAGTGTTGTACAGGTCGCCATGTTTTTTCGAGTATTTTGTCAAAACCAATTCGCTCAATAACCAAAAATAATCCGTGAAACAATCCCCATATAATGAAATTCCAACTCGAACCATGCCACATTCCGGTGATGAAAAAGACGATAAATAGGTTGATGTAAGTACGGCGCGTCCCTTTTTTGTTTCCGCCAAGCGGAATGTATAGGTAATCTCTGAACCACGTACTCAATGAGATGTGCCAACGTCGCCAAAACTCTTTGATGGAACGCGCTATGTAAGGGTAATTGAAGTTTTCGAGAATATCAAAGCCAAACATTTTTCCCAAGCCTATTGCCATATCGGAGTATGCCGAGAAGTCAAAGTAAATTTGTAACGAATAAGCGATAATCCCCAACCAAGCTGCCCCTGTGGTCAGGTCGGCAGGATTGTGCATAAAAATACCATCTGCGATATATCCGAAGGTATTGGCGAAAATCATTTTCTTTGCCAAACCAATGATGAATCGCTCTACGCCTTCGGCGAATTTGCTGACACTGACTTCTCTGGATTTGAGTTGCTCGTTGATGTCTGCATACCTGACTATCGGACCTGCGATGAGTTGGGGAAACATCGTAACATAGGCACCAAAATCAATAAAGTTTCGATTGGCTTTTACTTTTCCATAATATACATCAATGGTATAAGACATTGTTTGGAACGTATAAAAACTGATGCCTATCGGCAGGGCAATGCCGGGAAGTTGCAATAGATAGCCACTATCTACACCCAAAAGCGATAATAGTGAGTTGTAATTTTCGAAGAAAAAATCTAAGTATTTGAATACCGCCAGTAAGCCCAGATTGAATGTCAATGAGAGTATCAAGCCCAGCTTTTTTTTGCCTTGCTCTATCAGGATACCAGCACTGAAATCAATGATGGTGGAGAGTAGCATAATCACCACCAACTCTTGTTCTCCCCAAGTGTAGAAAAATAAACTGGATAGAAACAAAAGACCATTCCGCAGCTTTTTCGGTATCACATAGTATAGCAATAACAAAGCAGGCAGAAAAAGAAACAGAAAAACGGCGCTATTGAATAACATGAAATAATTAATTCATTTTCAGTGAGTTATGAGTTAAAAAAAACACCACTTGTTTATCTTATTTTTATCTTAATTGTTTCTTTCTGTTCGTAATAGGTTTTTCTATCACTAGACACTACACATAGGCTTACTTCATAATCTCCATTTTTGATTTTACTCTTAGGGATATTCGCTGTAAAGGCTACTTTGTTGTATTTTGGGTTCTTTGTATTATCCGCAAAAGCCTTGCTGGGCTGTCCATAATTAGCTTTAAAATATTGTTTTCCTATTTTTACATATACCCCTGCTGCGGCAGTTTTTCGTGGTTTGTCGATAGCTCTGCCTTTTATTGTAATATTTTTATCGGTAATGCGAAAGGGTTGTTTGCCTTTAGCGGTATTACTTCCATTGATATTGTAGATAGAACCTCTTGTTTGTTTGTCCGATTTTTTGAGCTTAGCTATCGGCGGTAGAGGCTTGGGTTTTGTGTTTTTTTTCTTATTGGCTTGTTTTTGATTGGGCTTTTTTTTCTTGTTCGCTTTTTTACGCTGCTCTGTCTTATTTTTCTTTGCCGTTTGGCTATCGCTTTGGCAGTTGGTAAATACGCTTATCGTGAAAATTATAAATAGTATTGAAAATAAATTCTTCATGGTATTGGATTTTTATATTTTACTGTAAAATGCTGTAATCGTATCAATGACTTTAGATTGTTGCTCCTCGGTCAATTCAAAAAAGAATGGAAGTCTGACCAGTGTATTGGTGTATCTATCTGTATGTGGCAGTTCCCTTCCATCGTGTTTGTCGGCATAAAAAGGGCTGGTATGCAAAGATAAGTAATGAAATACAGCATGTATGTCATTTGCCCTTAAATGTTGTATCAATGCAGTTCGTTCTTCCACATTCTTACAAGTCATATAAAACATGTGTCCGTTATTGGTCGCATAATCAGGAATGACGGGCAGTCCGACATGTCCGCTTGTTTGGAGAGGGGTTAATTCTTTTTTATAGCGTTCCCATATCACTTTTCTTTTGGTTTGTATTTCTTGTAAATGTTCCAATTGTGCATATAAAAAAGCGGCTATCATTTCGGAAGGCAAGAATGACGAACCGACATCTACCCAACCATATTTATCTACTTCTCCTCTGAAGAATGCCGACCTATTGGTGCCTTTTTCCCAAATAATTTCTGCCCTTCCATGATGTTTTTCCTTGTTGAGTGCCAACAATCCGCCTTCGCCACTGATGATATTTTTGGTTTCGTGAAATGAAAACGCACTTATATCACCGATGCTGCCAAGTGGTCTGCCTTTATAATAGGAGTCGATGGCTTGTGCTGCGTCTTCGACAACAAATAGTTTGTGCTTATCGGCGATTTCCAAAATAGCATCCATATCAGATGCCACTCCTGCATAATGAACGACCACAATAGCTTTGGTTTTGGGTGTAATCAAGGCTTCTATGGTGGAGGTATCCATGTTTGGCTCATCGGGCAGGCTGTCGGCAAATACGATTTTTGCACCGCGCAATACAAAGGCATTGGCAGTAGAAACAAAGGTGTAGGAAGGCATGATGACTTCATCACCGGGCTGAAGGCGGAGTAGTAAGGCTGCCATTTCGAGCGCGTCGGTGCAGGAAGTCGTTAGTAGTACTTTTCCGAATCCATATTTTTCCTGAAAAAAAGCATGGCATTTTTTTGTAAATGCTTGGTTGCCCGCAGTCCTACCGTCATTGATTGCTTGTGAGATGTAATATAACTCTTTACCCGAAAGGTAGGGTTTATTAAATGGTATGCGCTTTTGTTGCATCACTTTTTATGTTTAATTTTGAACTATATGGGTATTAAAAATATCGTTTTGGGTGAGCGTTTCATTATCGATGAATGCTACCTCTTCAAGATATGTTATTATTTTTTTTCTGCCAATACCAAAAAGGCGGACGAGATATTTTTTGCCATCGGGTGGTGAATGAAAATAAAGTCTAAAAACTTGATGGGAAAGGTCAGTAGCATTATCAAAATATAGAGAATCGAATGGAGTTTTTTAATGCCAAAAGACAGAATAATCGCCAACCAATCTTGAAAAATCCACAACATACCAGAGGTCGGTCCTCCAATACATTTCACTTCTTCGATGTCAAAATCTTTATACAAGACTTTCATTCCCTCGTAAGTACGGCGCGAAAAATCGTAAGGTGAAGCATGAAACCCTTGCATAAAAGGCATGACCGAATATACTTTTCCATTGGGTTTGAGGACGCGATATATCTCTTGGACGACTCGCTCCGGATTGGGTACGTGTTCGAGTACCGCAATATTGGCGATAACATCTATCGAATTGTCTTTGAAGGGTAAATTTTCAATATCACAAACAATGTCGACATTTTTATATGGAAAAAAATCGACATTAATCACTCGCTCGTCTATGATAGAATTGCCACTGCCGAGGTTCAAGAAAGTTTGTGATTCATCGGTATAATGCTCACTAATAAATTTTTTGAGATAATGATTGGAGTAAAACGTCAATACAGGGCTAAATAACTCAATAGCAAACCGATATATTTTTTGATTATTTTTAATTTTAGATTTAAAACTATTGATATTATTCTCGTTATAAGCATCTTCGGAAATTTCCCGAAAAATATATTTATCGTACCGTATATTGGCTTCGGTATTGAATATATCGGTATTAATTTGTTTGGTCATGTGGATGATTTAATTCATCAATTTATCGGCATTAAAGACAATAATACCGATGAATATTAAGAAAATTCCTATAATTTGTTTGTGTTCCAGTTTTTCTTTAAAAAAAACAATTCCCATAAATGGTACAAATATATAAACCAAAGGCAATATAAATATCACTTCTTTCATATCAATACCTTTTAGGGCGTACACCATTGCTATGGTAGAAATAACCAGAAGGGCATAACCAAATAATGTGTGAAAGTTCAAATACAATGATGCCAAAGTTTTTTTACTAGTTGTTGCGCCTTGTTTGAGTAACATCTGTGCAATTATTGTGATAAAAACTGCCATCAAAATAATCAGGTAATATTTCATTTTCTACTCATTTGAAAGACTCCAAAAATAATCAGCACTGTACCGATAATGTTGTACATCGAGATTTTTTCGTCAAAAATATAATAACCCAGTATCAATAGTAAAATGTAATTGAGACTCAACATGGGGTAGTATTTTGATATTGGATTTTTGAGCAATACGATTTGCCAAAGTACACTTCGCAAAACAAAAAACACCATACTAATGATGTAAAAGATATTGAAGATGACTTGAAATATCGAATTTGTTTCTAATGTACTCAAGGCAGCTTTTTTTATAAAAACCACTGTAAACCCTTGTAAAACTACTAAGCACGCTATCAACCAATAGACTCTTTTTTCCGATATTCGGACGAGCAACTCATACATATATTCAAATTATTTTTTCCCTGATAGTTTGTAAACCTTCTTGGAAATTTAAAAATTCCCAGTGGGATGTTTTCAGAACTTGTTGTGACAAATCTACTGCAATGCTTTTCATTTCAATGTGTCGATTCACATAAAAATATTGTACATCCGGATATAATTGTTTCAATTCATCATAAATTTCATTGATAGAATAATTGAATTGAGCAAGATTATACGTGCCTACTTCAAGTTCATCGGTAATCGCTAAAGCCAATGTATGTGCAACATTTCGTACGTCTATGAAGGCACGTACCTGATTGCCATCGCCATAAATCGTAATTTTATTTTTATAATGTGCATCAAATAACAAGCGATTGACCAATAAATCAAATCGAATACAGGGATTGAAACCGTAGGTATTGGCAATTCGGAAAATGTACGTATCTGTGAGGTCTTTGATACGATTTAACTGTTCTTCTCCTCTTAATTTTGAACTGCCATAAAATGAATTGGGTGTAGTTGGTGTAATCAATTCAATCGGTTTGTCTTGGTAGCCATATACATACATGCTACTCGCGTAAATCACCTTTTTGGGTCGAGCTTTTTCGATTTCGTTTGCCAAAATTGAAGTTCCCCAATGATTGGTTTGTTCAAAATAATGCGAATCTATATCACGTTCCGGTTCAGAGACTTTTGCCGCTAAGTGATAGACCACATCCACACCTATAAGTACTTGTTCCAATTTTCGACTATCCAAAATGTCTCCCTGCACAAAGGTAATTTTGGAGGTGTTTTGACGCTGCGTAATGAAAAATTGGTAATTCGCATGAGAAAGATTATCATATACGATGATTTCTTCCAGCGTATTGTTTTTCAACAATTCATCTACAAGGCTACAACCAATATATCCTGCTCCTCCTGTTATTAATAATGCGAACTAAGAGTTGAGTTCAATATTTTGCAAAAAATAAAATATATAATTTATACTAAAAAAAGTCAAAAGTCATGGTCATTAGCGCAGCTGCAAATCGTCCGAAGACATGAACAAGTAGTCCATTTTTGGAGCGTACTTTTGATG
>Ga0209185_1000187_pt1 | contig 91392 bp, 86 predicted proteins | sample SidtaG_2_FD_187425 | JGI IMG/M metagenome (GOLD analysis project Ga0209185, IMG submission 187425) | Marine algal microbial communities from Sidmouth, United Kingdom - Sidmouth_Asex2 metaG (SPAdes) (version 2) | ecosystem: Host-associated > Algae > Red algae > Unclassified | place: Sidmouth... | reverse complement strand
TGACTTACAGTTTTCGATTTGGAATTTAAAGTTGACTTACGAAGTAAAGACGTCCACCACTTCTACCAAATTAATATGTAGTAGCGATGAGGATTTTAGCTCAGACTACCGTTTCGGCTTTAACGGTCAAGAGAAGGATAATGAGATTAAAGGGATAGGAAACTCAATGGATTTAGGTGCTCGATTTTATGATAGTCGTTTGGGTAAACAGCTTAGTATTGATCCATGGACGGATAAATATCCTTGGCAAACACCTTACGCTTATCATAGAAATTCTCCTGTATCAAGATTGGATTGGAAAGGATATGGTGATAAAGATGATCATAAGAGTAAGTCAGAAAAAGAAAGAGACCAAAAAAGAAAAGAGACGAATAATCCAAGATATGGAACTGTCGAAAATAGTTCAACCAGTAATAATAGTGGTAATATTTCAAAAGCTTACAAGAATGCAATTAACAAGTCAAGTAGACCAAATTTTAGAGGAAATTCTTATACTGTAAGATCGGAAAGAACAAGATTTGTTTTTCGTTATAACCCATATGGGGATCATTATGAAAGTGTGTATAGAGAGTTTACTAATGGAACTGGGCCTACTAATTCACTTTTTTTAGATAAACATCCTCTTACAATGCAGGTTAGAAGAATGCCAGAGGTTCAAAGATTAAGAACAAAGGCTTATGAGAAGCTAAGCCGAATGTCAACAAGTAGTAGTATTACGAACTTCTCATATACCAATTTTGGGAGCTCATTTAATCCGTTAACCCAGTTGGATAAGGCATCTCAGTTTATTGGAACATTTACTGGCGATGTATTTCTGGGGCCTGGAGGACGAACGCTTATATTTATTGTCTCTGATGCAAAAAGCGATCATTCACTTTACTATCATGCAAAAAAAAGTAAAGAAAGAGATCCTGATAAAATTACTCCTCATGGAAATACTGTTCAAAAATATATTTGGACCGAGCAAATTAATTTTAATTACTAGATATGATAAAGAGAATTTGCGGTATTTTGATATTATTATGTGCTGTTATTTTAGCAATTTGGTATTATTATGCCAGAGTGACTCCAAAAGAGTATTTAAATGAAGACTTCTATATCAGTTATGTTGATATAGAATATAATAAAGATATTTATTATGATAGCCAGGGTATTTTAGGTAATGATATAATACAAAGATTAGACTACAATGATTCCTTAATTTTGATAATGGTAAAGACTACTAGTTCTAATCCCTTAATTAAGTGGTATTGTATTGACGTAAATAAATATAAGAAGGATCCTATTCAAAGAGAGAGTCGAGGATTTAGAGAATTAAGTAATAAAGACTACATTAACTTGAAGAGTTATATGAAAAATAGAAATACCAAGCTCTTCGATGCAGGTCGAGTATCAGAATAGTTGTTACCCCCGCTCGTTCGTCCCCGCAGAGTGTCCGAATAGCATCGGGTCTCCGCAGAGTCTGCCGCTCGGCGACTCTGCGGGATTGTAGTCCAGGAGATTTGCAACTGCCCATTGTATCAGAATAGTTGTTACCAAAATCAATAGTCATGATATGAAAAAAATGTGGCAACCATGCTATTAAGAATGGTTGTCAAAAAACTGGAAAACAGAAGTATATGTGTAGAACTTTTTCCGGTCAAGCTGTCCTTATAAATTTGCTAGCAATCTTCTCTAACTCGCTTACGAGTTTGGACATTGCGTTTTAATGGAGGTATCGAACACAACATTTTCGGCGATGAACGTTGCTGAGAAATAATGTAAATTTGATTGGTGAAAGATTTTAAGGTAAAGTCGCAGAGTGCCATTCAGGACACTCTGCGGAGACAAATATAATGTTGAGAGCGCCTACCGTTGCACCCAATTTTCAATTTTAATATTTTTAATTCTATCGAAATGTTTGACATTGTCTGTGACCATAATCAAATCTTTTTCAATAGCAGCACATCCAATCAGTAAGTCAAATTCGCTTATCATTATTCCTTGGTTGCGGAGTCTTACTTTTTCCTTTCCATAAACAAGAACGGAATCAACAATGGGTAATATTGGAATGCGAGTATCGAAACTGTTTATAATCGTGTGATTCTTTTCAGGGTCTGCACTTTTCTCAGCGCCATATACTAATTCAGCTAAAGTGACTTCTGAGATAGCGCAGTTTTCTACGCCTGCTTCTTTCAATTTGTTTTCTACACCATATCGTCCTCTGAAAAAATGAACGCAGGTGCTTGTATCGAGGAGGTACTTCATTTACAAATCAATTTCACCTTCTTTGTCAATTCGGGACTCTCGGATATCCTTTATTATTTCATCCGACGTTCTTGAGTCGACCCACTTCCCACTCAAACTTAGAATGTCAAAGTTGACATCATTTTTCACCTCGATTGACTCGGTAAGTTTTACAATTAATTTCTTCTTGGAAAGGTTGTCTAACCGAACCAAAAACCCAAAGTATTTATCAATGGTGCTATTTGAAAGTACAAATCCCATTATTAGTTATTTACAGCTAAGTTACTCAAAAAAATGCAAACCTTTTCTAAATCTTTATTCATGTTCCGGGGTTGCCTCAAACTAGAAATATTAGAACATCAGTACAGCAATTCGAGTCTGAAACTCGGTTTTGCTAGTAAAAAGGAACGTCCAAAAAGAACGCTAAAAATTCATATAGTCGATACTGAACGCCTTTAATGGCTAGGAGAAAGATAACGAGACAGCTAGGATACGAAACTCCAATGCTGCAATGTTTTGGCAGTATGATACGAGGTTGGGTAGTAGATGGAATGTAGACTCCGTTGACCAAATTAGTATCAGTAATTACGCAACCTTAGAAATAACCCAATTTACTTTACAAACCCACTCGGGAATGAAAAAGGAGATATTCATAAAAGTACTGACGATAAAACAGGTAAAGAGGTGCATATTGAGTAATCATATTCGTTTAATAGCAAGAGCCGTTTACCCTATGTTTACCCCGAAAACAAAAAACGCTTATAAGTATTTGACCTATAAGCGTTCAATTTATTTTAAAGTGATCCGGCTGGGGCTCGAACCCAGGACCCCAACATTAAAAGTGTTGTGCTCTACCAACTGAGCTACCGAATCATCAGAAAGTATTCTAGCCTAAAACTTAGGGAATTCTTTCTAAGAGTTGGCAAAAGTAATACAAAAATTAGCATCTTTGCCACTTCTCAAAAAGATATTTTGAAAAATAATCCATTCAAATTAGTGGTAGCAATTACTGGAGCCACTAGCGGCATCGGTAAGGCCTTAGCAAGGCAATATTTAGCCATGGGCGCACGGGTGGCTGTGTGTGCTAGATCTATGGATGCTCTTCAACAAATGGATACTGATTTTAATTCAGAAAATTTTATTGGCGTACAGGCAGACGTAAGCAAAAGAGAGCAAGCAGAAAATTTTATCCATACTACGATTAACCACTTCGGTAAGTTAGATATCTTAATCAATAATGCAGGGATAAGCATGCGTGCCTTAGTGGAGGATGTCTCCATTCCTGTGTTACAACAAGTAATGGACGTCAACTATTGGGGTATGGTTTATTGCACGAAGGCAGCCCTTAGCCAAATCAAAGAAAACAAAGGCACCATTGCCGGCATTTCTTCTATCGCTGGTTATAAAGGACTTCCCGGTCGCAGTGCCTATTCTTCAAGTAAATTTGCCATGCAAGGTTTTTTAGAATCCTTGCGGATAGAGCTGTTGCCAACTGGTGCAAATGTTATGTGGATCAGCCCAGGATTTACAGCTTCTAATATAAGAAATACAGCCCTGGCAGCCGATGGCAGCTCACAAGGTGAAACGCCTTTACAAGAGAATAAATTGATGAGTGCAGAGGAATGTGCTGAGTTGATTATCAAAGCTGTCAATCATAGAAAAAGGAGCGTAGTAATGACTCGACAAGGAAAATTGCTTGTGTGGCTCAATAAATTTTTTCCAAAATGGGCCGATAAAATGGTCTATCAACATTTTAAAAAAGAAGCGAATTCACCCTTACAATAAAATATGTCATTGAACAGAAGTACTCCGCCTGCCATAAAGCAAGCCACTGATTTTACAATAGAATTACCGTCCTGCGAAACGATTTCGCTTTCCGAAACCAACAAACTGTATACGGTGAACGCCGGTACGCAAGACGTGATTTCTTTTGAAATTTATATGCCGAAATTATTAGAAACTCCAAATGAAGTAGTGGTTTCTAAAGCAGTGGCTTCTTTGCTGAAATCAGGAACAGTATCGATGACGGCTCTGCAAATCAATGAGCAAATTGAACAAGTAGGTGGCTCAATTTCAATCAGTCAAAACAATGATTTTTTTATCATAAAAATTACCTGTCTCACTAAGCATTTTACTAATTTATTGCCTTTGCTATTTGAAATCATTCAAGCCCCAACTTTTCCCAAAGAGGAACTTGAAATTTATCGTCAACAAGCGATGCAACACATGTCGGTCAATTTAAAAAAATCTGAATTTGTTGCCAATCGTACAATTGACGAATTGATATATGGATTTGAGCATCCTTATGGTTCCTATTCGCTCATGGAAGATTATCAGTGCGTAACGCAAGTTGATTTAGTAAATTTTCATAAAAAATATATTTCTTTAGAGAAGGCTACCTTCTTCTTATCAGGGAAGTACGAGGCGAGTATTGTAAAAACGATTCAATCTGAATTTGAAAAAAGAACAGTAACTACCGCCGCTATTCTTAAACCAATTGCTGCAGTAAAACCCGCGGAAAGTAAGAAGCATAGAATTACCAATGACGAAAAAGCCTTACAAGGAGCGATTAGAATCGCTAAAAAATTTGTGTCTCGTACACATCAAGATTTTATTCCAATGCTATTTACCAATACCTTATTCGGAGGGTATTTTGGTTCGCGCTTAATGAGCAATATACGAGAGGATAAAGGTTATACCTACGGGATTTATTCCTTTGTACAGCAAAACATGGAAGCGAATACCTATGTAATTGCCACTGATGTAGGCAAAGACGTTGCCGAAAAAGCAGTAGACGAAGTGTGGAATGAAATGAAGCGATTGCGAACTGAGCCAGTACCCAGTGAGGAATTACAATTAGTGAAAAACTATATTCTAGGAAGTATTTTGGGTAGCATTGACGGGCCATTCAAAATAATGAGTCGCTGGAAATCACTGATACTCAATAATAGAGATGCAAAGCAATTTCAAAAAAGCGTGGATACATATAAAAAAATAACAGCTGAGAAAATTATGGAGTTGGCCAATACCTACTATCAAGAGGAGGATTTTTATAATCTCATCGTGTATTAATAAGAAAGAATATTAAGAAAACATTACAATCTCCATACCTCAGGAGGCTTATTTTTGCTATTGTGAAACGAGTTGCTTTACTCTTATTGTTTAGTCTTTTAGCGGGAAGCTCCGTTAATGCCCAGAAGTATATATCGGGTATTGTAATAGACTCTGTGAATCAGAAACCAATGGCCAGTGTTACGGTAAAAAACATTACCACTCAATACGGAGCCAAAACAAATTACCGAGGAACTTTTACGATTGAGGTGAAAGAGGGAGATTATCTGCAAATAAGCCATACAGGATTCAAGCCTCGAATTCTTAGAATGCGTGATGTGGAGAAAATTGAATTTTTACGTGTGGCCCTCCTTATAGGTCGTACAGAGTTGAAAACTGTGAAAATAGCGAAGCCGCTCACTGAGTATCAAAAAGATTCTGTGCAGCGCGCCGAAATTTATAGAGACATATTTAAGTATAAACAATCCAAGTCCATTTTTTCGCCTGTTTCGACCATTCAGCAAATGTTTTCGAAAAAACATAAAAATTTACGAAGATTCAAGAAGCAAGTCTTGAATATGGAAGAGCAAAAGTTTATTGATTCTAGATACACTCCTGAGTTAGCGGCAAAAATTACGAAACTCTCGGGCGATGACTTAGCCTATTTTATGAACGCCTATCCTATGGAAATTGATTATGCTCGTACGGCTTCTAATTTAGAAATTTATGCTTGGGTTTCACGTAATTGGAAAGAGTATCAGAAAAAAAACCAAGGAAAAGAGTAATATTGTGAACTCATGCTTCCTATCCATCGCGAGATCAATATTCCACCAAGTAAATATGCATATTTTGCCTCAGATTTTCATTTCGGAATCGATGGCGATGAAAATAGCCGGACTCGAGAAAAAATCATTTGCCAATGGCTTGATGAAATAAAAGTGGATGCGCACAGTCTTTTTTTAATGGGAGATATTTGGGATGCTTGGATGGAATATAAGCTAGTCGTCCCTAAGGGGAATACTCGTTTTTTAGGCAAACTAGCTGAATTGAGTGACAGCGGAATCCAACTATTCATTTTCAGCGGCAATCATGATCTTTGGATGCGTGATTATTTTCAAAAAGAGCTAAACGCCGAAGTGATTCATGAGCACCAAACGTTTGCAATTAATAAAAAAACAATTCATTTGGGTCATGGAGATGGCATTGGACCGGGCGACAAACAATACAAACTACTTAAAAAAATCCTTAGAAATGCTACGTGTCAATGGTTGTATCGTCAGCTCCACCCCGATTTCGGGCTTAGAATCGCCAGTTATTTCAGCAAGCGCGGCCCTAAACATAAATATAAAAATATTGAATTTTTGGGCGAGGACAATGAATTTCAAATCCAATATGCCAAAAACCTTTTAGCTCAAAATCATTATGACTATTTTATTTTGGGTCATCGGCATTTGCCCAATGATATTGAGCTAGCCAATGGATCTCGATTTATTAATTTAGGTGATTGGCTTAGCTATAAAACGTATGCTCAATTGGGAGATACCTTGGTTCTAAACACTTATTCTCCAAAACTGTTATAAAAAAGGTTCGAAACGTGAATAATTATTAAGCTAGTTCCTTACGGGCTAGGTCTTGTGCATTAAATTTGAGTTTTAAGTACAAGCCATGATTGATGTATTACTAGGCCTACAATGGGGAGACGAAGGAAAGGGAAAAATTGTAGATTACCTTGCAAAAGACTATGATATAATTGCTCGTTTTCAGGGAGGCCCTAATGCGGGACATACGCTTTATGTAAATGACGAAAAAGTTGTGTTGCACACTATACCCTCCGGTGTTTTTCATGATGATATTATCAATGTCATAGGTAATGGAGTGGTGATTGATCCGATTACGCTGAAAAAAGAATTGGAAACCATTCAATCAAAAGGAACCAATCCGATTGATAAAATATTGGTGAGTGATCGCGCTCACATCATTTTACCAACGCACAGGGCTTTAGACAAAGCCAATGAAATAGCCAAAGGAAAAGATAAAATAGGAAGTACACTCAAAGGAATTGGGCCTACCTATATGGATAAAACAGGACGCAATGGTATTCGAGTGGGTGACGTTCATAAGCCTGACTTTACAGATCGTTATAATAAGCTAAAAGCTAAGCATGTAAAACTATTAGCTAATATGAATTTTGATGAAGATCTCACTGAATATGAGCAAGGTTTTTTTGAAGCGATTGAAATTCTAAAATCATTACAGGTCATCAAAGCAGAATATTATTTACACAAAGCAATGGCGGATGGTAAAAAAATATTGGCCGAAGGTGCACAAGGTACCATGCTGGATATTGACTTTGGCACCTATCCTTTTGTAACGAGTAGTAATACGATTTCCGCAGGGCTTTGTAATGGTTTAGGTATTCCGCCTACCAAGGTCGGAAAGGTGTACGGTATCACAAAAGCATATTGCACACGGGTAGGTGGCGGTCCGTTTCCTACGGAGTTGCATGATGAAATGGGTGAAACGCTTCGAAAATTGGGCAATGAGTTTGGTGCGACCACAGGCCGTCCTCGTCGGTGTGGTTGGCTTGATTTGGTTGCTTTAAATTATTCTTGTTTGATTAATGGAGTGACTGATTTAATTATCACAAAAACGGACATCATGGACGAACTGGATACCATCAAAGTGGCCACTAGTTATTCAGTGAATGGTCGAGAAACCAAAGAGTTTCCCTTTGAATACAATGCTGATGAATATTCTCCGAATTATGAGTCTCATTCAGGTTGGGCTGGTAAACTTTCTGATTGTGAAACGGTAGGTGACTTGCCTTCTAACTTTATTTCGTATAAAGAGTTTATTGAACAATATTTGAATGTAAGTGTTGCCTTTGTTTCCAACGGAGTAGGGCGAGAGCAGCTTATTCATTTAAGCTAAATTTTTAGCATCCTTTTAAGTATTCTGACTTTAGCTTTGTTCTGCAATGTTTCGGTTTCAACATCAAGAATATTTTATCTTATTGCTCCTTATAGGTGTCGTAGTATTTCTTTATATTTTTTATAGAGGTTGGAGAAAGAAAAAAATAGCCGTACTAGGAAAAGAAGATTTAGTCAGAGACTTAATGCCATCGTATCAACCTATACTTACTAAGATCAAATTTAGTTTGTTAGTGACAGCACTTTTTTTTGGAGTATTGGGCATGGCAAATTTGCAAAAACGAGGTAAGATAGAAAAAATGACCCAAAAGGGGATTGATATTATGATTGCCTTGGACATTAGCAATAGTATGTATGCGCAGGATTTAAAACCGAGCCGATTGGAAAAAGCAAAACTTTTTGCAAGTAAGTTAATCGATAAAATGAACGGGAACCGTATTGGGCTCATTCTTTTTGCCGGTCGATCCTATATTTCAGTGCCCCTCACTTCTGACGTTGCTGCTTTAAAAATGAACTTGAATTTAGCCAATCCAAAAATAGCACCAACCCAAGGCACGGTAATGGGTGATGCTTTGCAAATGAGTTATGAATCATTTAATTCTAAAGACGCGAAGCATAAAGCCATTGTAATGATTTCCGATGGAGAGGCTCATGAAGATAAAGCGATTCGAGAGGCCGAAAAAATTGGAAAAAAAGGAATTATGCTATGTACGGTTGGTGTTGGTTCGGCGGAGGGAAGCAACATATTGATGCCCAACGATGAAATAAAAACAGATAGAGAAGGCAATGAAGTCATCTCTAAAATGAATGCAGCGGAACTAAAGAAGGTAGCAGAATCGGGTCAAGGGATTTTTGTGAACTTATCAAGTATCGGCGCTGATGTAAATCAAATAGCTAATCGCTTAAATCAAATCAGTAAAACGAATCTAGGACAAAGCCGTTTGGCAAATTATACTTCTTACTTTCAATATTTTTTAGTGATCATGTTGCTATTGGTATTACTAGAGTTCTTCTTGCCCAGCAGAAAATCAAATCAGCGATTAAGAACTGCTTTCTCCCTTTTTGTATTTTTAGTACTTCCTCAGTTTGTAGGAGCCCAAACTATCGACAAGAATATTTATAAAGGAAATCAATTTTATAAAAAACAAGAGTATAAGAAGGCTGCCACTGCATACGAAAAAACGGTTGCTGATAAAAAAGCCAAAACTAAAAATCCTGCTCGGTTTAACTTGGGAAATGCCTTACTTAGAGCGAAAGACCCCGAACAGGCCTTGAAACAATATGAGTACGTAGGCGTCAAGGCGAAGGATAATAAAATGAGCTCGTATGCTTTTCATAATGCGGGCAATGTAATGGCGGAGCAGAAAAAATGGCAAGAAGCGGTAAACTATTATAAGGCTTCTTTGAAGAAAAATCCTGGTGCGAAACAGACACAATATAATTTGGCTTATGCTCAAAAAAAATTGAAGCAACAGCAACAACAAAAGAATCAGGATAAGGATAAAAAGAAGGAGAAGGACAAAAAGGAAAAAAATAAAAATAAGAAGGACAATAAAGAAAAAGAGAAGAAGGAAAAGAAAGACGATAAAAAAGAGGAAGATTCTTCCAAAAAGGAAGAATCGGATCAGAGTAAGCCAGATGGAAAAAATCAAGGGAATCAGCCTAAACCGAAGCCAAGTAACATGAGTAAACAGCAGGCAAAAAAAATATTGGATGCACTCAATCGAGCTGAAAAGAAAATAAAAGATAAAAAAGCCAAGCAGCAATCTGGGGCTTACCGCTTGGAGAAAGATTGGTAAAGTAACCCTATCGGATTACGCTAGCCTTTGTGATTTTAATATCTTGGAGTGGACGGTCGCTTTTATCTCTAGAGGCTTTTGATATTTTAGTTACCACATCTAGGCCTTCAATGACCTCGCCGTAGACCGTATATTCATTGTCTAAGTGAGGAGTTCCTCCCAAAGTTCTATAAATCTGTTTTTGAGCATCTGTGTATTTTACAGCTTTTCTTTTCTCAAAATTATTGATCTCAGCATCACTCAGTTTTTTACCTTCTACAATGTAAAATTGGCAAGCACTACTTTTTTTAGCCGGATTGCCTGTGCGAGCTGCTGCCAAGGCTCCTCTTTTGTGAATGTATTTTTCTACTTTAAATTCTGGAGGGATAAGATAACCAAGGCTACCATTACCTAAGCGAGCTCCTTTAGCAGCTTCTTTACTATCTGGGTCGCCACCTTGTACCATAAAGTTAGGAATCACTCGGTGAAATAACACTCCATCATAAAAACCTTCTTTTACTAATTTTAAAAAGTTGTTGCTATGCAAAGGCACATCTTCATACAGTTGAACTTTAATATTGCCAGCCGTAGTTTCTAATAACACCTTATAGCTTTCTTTTGCAGGGGCCGTCTTCTTTTTAATAATGGAGCAAGCGCTAAGCATACAGAGCACTCCGAATACAATCAATCTATTTTTCATACTTATACAATATTACAAAATTGAAAGGTTTCTTACTTGACTTTTTAAGAAACCTTTGATCTAAATAACAGGATAGGAATTTTAGGGTACTATGAAATAAGAGTGAAACCTTTTATAGTTAAGACATTGGACGGAAGGGTAGAGTATCTATCGCTTAATTCGGGTTTATGCTTTACCTAAAGAAACTTACCTTTGAAGATATGGATTTGAATGAGTTTATAAAACTGTCCTTAGAGGAAGATATTAGAGAAGGCGATCACAGCACACTTTGTTGTATACCCGCTGGTAGTCAGGACGAAGCGGTGCTCAAAATAAAAGAAGATGGTATAATCGCTGGTCTCGAAGTGGCTGAAAAGATATTTAAGTATGTGCAACCTGATTGTCAAATTGAGTTTTCTAAAGCTGATGGTGATGTGGTTAAAACTGGAGAGGAGGCCTTTAGAATTCAAGCAAAAACTAGAACACTTTTATCAACTGAGCGCTTAGTATTAAATATTATGCAGCGTATGAGTGGGATTGCTTCCTTGACACATACTTATGTAAAAAAAGTGGAAGGAACTAATACCAAATTACTCGATACTCGAAAGACGACACCACTTTTTCGTTGGTTTCAAAAAGAGGGCGTTCGTATTGGGGGCGGGCATAATCACAGAATGGGTTTATATGATATGATTATGCTCAAAGACAATCATATTGATTTTTGTGGCGGTATAGAAAAAGCAATTGACAAAGCGAATAGCTATTTGAAAGAAAAAAACTTAGATATAAAAATTGAAATCGAAACGGGAAATATTGATGAAGTAAAACAAGTAATCGCACATGGCGGTGTGGATAGAATCATGCTAGATAATTTTACACCGGCTAAAATTGTAGAAGCCTTGAAGCTAATTGATAAGAAATTTGAAACCGAAGCAAGTGGCGGAATTGAAATTGATACGATTGCATCGTATGCTGCTACTGGTGTCGATTATATTTCGGTAGGGGCTTTGATTCATCATGCTACCAGTATGGATTTAAGTTTAAAAGCGATAAAATAATGAGTAGAAAAAAAAGAAATAGAAACAAGGAAGGCGGAATGGTTTACTCTACCAATGATAGTTTTGAATTTGAAGAAATGGAAGAGGTTGAAACGCTAAAACCCAATGAGCAACTGTTGCATGTGAAAAAAGAAACGAAGCAACGGGGTGGAAAGACTGTGACTGTAATAGAAGGTTATGTTGGTGCGGAAGAGGACGGTAAGGACTTGTGTAAAATGCTAAAACAAAAATGCGGAACGGGTGGCAGTTATAAGAATGGAGAAATGATTGTACAAGGAGATGAAGTGGAGAAGGTAAAAAAATTATTAAAAGAGAAAGGTTATGGAGTTAAATAATTCGATGTTTACTGTCTTGCTAGTTTTTATTGTCTGCTTAGTAGTTTCTTGTGGTGAAGAAGAATATACAGGAGACGAACTTATCAACTATCCAGATTTAGAATTGGTTCTAAATGAAGGTTGGAATATGGATTCGGCGCGCAATTACTTAAAAGTGAGTAGAAACATGAAAGGAGCGGATAGCAGCGTAGTAGCTCACGTTGACATGCCTTGGGAAGAAATTAATTCTTTGTTTAAAAAGGCAAACTTGCAAAAAGAGAAATTGGATCACCACTACAAAATTGACATGCTCAAAGACAGCTCTTCACAAGCCACCACATTTTTTTATGAATCCGTAGTGCCAGATGATTTTACTCGCTCAGTAAGTATTGTCGGCAATGAACAAGATCAAGGGGTGAGCAGTCTTTATTTTGAGACTAGTGAAGGGGATAAGAAAAGCAAGCGCGTGCTTTTTGTTCCGCAAGAATTACTTCAAATTCAGATAAGAGAACCTCAGAGCATAACGGTGGATACATACTATTTTGAGTAAGGTTTTATTAATGGGGTCGGTTCAATTGGACTCGTATTTGCGCTAGCATGACTAAAAATGAATTTTCAAATATCGCCCCATCTATACCTCATGAACCGGGGGTGTATCAGTATTTTAGTCGGGATAGAGAGGTGATATACGTTGGCAAGGCAAAAGATTTGCGTAAGCGCGTGAGTTCTTATTTCATAAAAAATCATAAGTACACCAAAACGGCACGCTTGGTGCGAGAGATTGGAGATATTAAATTTACTATCGTTAATTCTGAGTACGATGCGTTGCTATTAGAAAATACGCTGATAAAAAAATTTCAGCCAAAATATAATGTTGCGCTAAAGGACGATAAGTCCTATCCGCATATTGTAATAAAGAATGAAGCGTTTCCAAGAGTATTTTTGACTCGGAGAAAAATCAAAGATGGTTCTGAATATATTGGACCATTTACTTCGGCTTTTGCTGTAAGAGAAATATTGAATTTTTTAAGAAAATCGTTGCCTCTTCGGACATGTAATTTGAATTTAGATCCTAAGGTAATCGCAAAAAAAAATTATAAAGCTTGTCTGCAATATCATATTGGTAACTGCAAGGCCCCATGTATTGGGTTGCAAACTGAGGAGGACTATATGTGGCACGTATCACAAATAAAAGATGTCTTAAAAGGAAAAAATACCGAATTAGAAAAGGTTTATAAAAAACAAATGATGCAGTATGCCGAAGAATTAAAATTTGAAAAGGCAGAATTGCTCAAAAAGAAATTGTTGAGCATAAAAAACTATAATCGAAAGTCTATCGTGGTCAACACAAAGTTGGACAATACTGAAGTAGTAGGTGTTTTGAGCAATGCGGACAGAGTCTACATCAATTACTTGATGATTGTTCAAGGAAATATTGTTCATAGTTTTTCTAATTCTTACGTCAAACAGTTAGGAGAACCCGATACTGAAATCCTACCACATATAATTTTATCACTGCGCGAAAAATTTAAAAGTACTTGCAAAGAGATCATTCTTCCGTTTGAAATTCACATGCCGATTGATGTAATGCAACGGATTCCGAAAGCGGGAGATCGAAAGAAAATTTTAGAAATGTCTATCAAAAACGCTAGGCATTTAATGAATGAAGAAAAACGAAAAGCAATTCTTCATATCAAAGAAAAGAGTGAAGGTGATTTAGAAATTTTGTTGGATCAATTGCAAGAAGATTTGAGTTTGCCATTTTACCCAGATCATATTGAGTGTTTTGATAATTCAAATTTTCAGGGAAGTTATCCGGTAGCGGGTATGGTCTGTTTTAAAAATGGAGTGCCGAGCAAAAAAGATTATCGGCGGTATAATATTAAAACAGTAGTTGGTGCGGATGACTTTGCTTCTATGCGTGAGGTAGTTTTCCGTAGGTATAGTCGCTTACTTCATGAGAAAAAACCATTACCTCAATTGGTAGTGATTGACGGCGGGAAAGGGCAACTAAACTCAGCAATAGACGCTTTGCAAGAATTAGAACTCATGGGTAAAATAAATGTAGTTGGTTTAGCAAAGAATATTGAAGAGATATTTTTTCCAGGTGATAAAGAATCGTTGCAACTACCGTTTGAAAGTGAAAGCTTAAAATTACTCAGAAGAATTCGGGATGAAGTTCACCGATTTGGAATCACCTTTCACCGTCAAAAAAGAAGTAAGGGGATTATAAAAAATGAACTAGAAACTATCAAAGGGATTGGGAAGGAGACCGCTAAAGTTTTATTGAAAAAATTCAAATCGGTCAAGAAGATAAAAGAAGCTAGTCAACAGGATTTAGCTGAGACGGTTGGAGAAAATAGAGCACGTTTAGTGAAAGAACATTTTTCAAAATAAGGATGCCTAGCTTAGTATTTATAGCGAAGACTAACGATAAGATTTCTACCTGAAGCTGAAATGCCTGAGGCAAAATGTCTGTAATTCCTATCCATAATATTGTCCATTCCTAACTGAGCCGTAAAATGTTTATTGATGGTGTAGGAGCTTCTAAAATTTATACTGTACCAAGCAGGTGTGCCACTGGCAAGTGCAAATTGTAAATTATCTTCTCCGGTGGGGTTGTAGTTCTCTAATGTTTTCGCTCCATTGAATAAGCAGAATAAATCTAAACCAATTTTCTCTTTTTGATAGTCTATAGAAACTCTGCCGTATACAGGTGGCACGTGATCTAAGGGTACTTCGGTGCCGTCGCCTTCCGTAAAACGGCCGTAGGTATAAGCAAGATTCGCCGCAGTTGTATAATGTTTGCTCAGTTTAATTTTTGACTCAATGCCTGCACCGTACAAATAGGCTTCTGCCTTGTTTTGATTGGCAAATACTTTGGTGCGCACTCCATTGTACACAAGAGAGTCCTGTCCTTGAAACTGAAAATCATCCAGAACAATGGCATTTTGAAATTGAGTGTAAAACCCGTACGCACTAAAAAAATAATTCTTGTGTCGATACTCTATACCTAAGTCAATACTATTAGTATACTCAGGTTTTAAATTTTGATTGGGTACCACAATCATTTCTCCTACAAAGCTGTCAAAAACTTTGCCAAGGTCATCAATGTTAGGAGCGCGGAAACCGCGAGAGGCATTTACGTTTATACGCCAAGGCTTTGAAGGGAAGTAAATCAAGCCAATATTTCCAGTTAAGGCCTGGTTGGTTTCGTTGATTTCTGTAAAGGGTAGATTGAGAATATTATTTTCAATGGTAGAATATAATGTGGTAGCGTTTAAGCGTATTCCATCGTTTAATACAAACTTACCTTTCCCAAACTTGTAAACATGTTGCGCATAGACACCATACAAATTCATATTATTTTTTCCATCAGGGTATCGAGTGTCCGTTGGCTGGATGTCACTCGTTACTATATTTTCTGCCACAGCGGTTGATTGTAAAATATTGAATTGAGCATCCGCACCATAGGTAATCTCATGACGGTTTAGTTTTTTTCTTGCTGCAACATTTAGGGCAGGAACTTGAATATTTTCTTTTCGTTTCTGAATTACATCATTTTGATACCGTCTAGTATTTCTACTTTCTTCAATATCCTGATAACTTACGTTCAATCTAAAATCGTCGAAGAATTTTTTGTTGCCAAAAAAATCATATTGATAGGCAATCATGTTTCTGCGTTGCGGACCATAATACCACTGCGCATGGCGCGGAATTCCATTATCATCGGTTTGGGTTAAGCGGTCATATCTTGGAATGTCCGAGGTAGTAGAAAACTGAAAGTTCAAACTATGCTTACTATTTAAAGACGGTACAAATGATATTTTTTGAAGAAGATCAATTTGACGATAAGCTGAAAATTTTTGAAGTAGTGGATTGTCAGTTTCGAGAATACTATCTCTGCCATTAATTCTATTTACATAAAAATTTCGTCCCCAAGTTTGTAATTGATTATTGGGGTCCCAAGCTCCTTGTCGCAAATCACTATAATCAGACAAACTAATATTAGTTAGTAGGCCCCATTTTTTATTGCCGAGTCCAAAACCTGCACTAATCGTTTTTTCTTTATTGGAGGTTGCAAATCGCGCCATAGCGTTGGCGCTAGTCAATTCTAACTGGGTGGCAAAAGGTGAGAGTTTTGGTTTTTTAGTTTGCATCATTACTACTCCGCCCAATGCGTCACTGCCATAAAGTGTAGATGCTGGACCGCTTAAAATTTCAACTCGGCTGAGCATATTATTGTCTACGGTAATTACGTTTTGCAAATGTCCAGATCGGTAAATAGCATTGTTGAGACGTACTCCATCGATCATTAATAAAACGCGGCTAGCTTCAAATCCTCGGATGACAGGGCTACCTCCGCCTTGCTGACTTTTTTGAACAAATACCTTTCCCGATAAGGTTAAAACGTCAGCTGTAGTTTGTGTATTTAGTTTTAATAAATCTTTGCTAGTGATAATGTCAATCTTCTGAGCTACATTTTTTTTCTTTTCAGAAAACTTACTTCCAGAAATTACTAGTGGTTCGAATTGTTTTTTTCGCTGTGAAGAATCCTTCTGAGCCTGACAGAAATGGGCGGCGCCGAAAATAAGTAAGAGCGATAAGCGAAGGGTTTTTGTCATCTAATTATAAAATTTTCTAAAAGGAGTACTTTTTTTTGTACTCTAGCGTTAACCTTAGGTAGACGAACCGTCTATTTAATAGTTTAACCTAAACGCAAATTAAAACTATGAATCGCAAACAAAACACAATTTTAGACAAAGGGATGACAAATTTATTAGTTTTGATGTGCGTAGTGTACGCCGTGGTGGTTTGTTACTGCTGTTTTTTGATTTTGAATGATGATATTGACTTTGGCGTCGTGGCAAGCACTAGAAGTAAAACGGTGATACGCTTAAGTGAATAAAACTTGAATTCTATATAAAAATAGGCTAAGACGCTAAGACAGATTCATAGCATTTCAAAAGCTGAGCGCTCAGTTTTTCAGGCGAAAATTTGTCAATAGCATATAGATAGCCTTTAGTGCGCATCTCTTCTACCTTAAAATCATTTTGTAAAACAATTGTAATTGCTTCTGCTATTTCTTTGGGACTGTGAGGGTTAATATAAAGTGTAGCGGGCCCACCGGCTTCCGGCAGAGAAGAAACCTTAGACGTTATTACAGGAGTTTTTGATAAGAGGGCTTCTGCAACGGGAAGTCCAAAGCCTTCATAAAGTGAAGGATAAATCAGGGCTTGTGCTTTTAAATAAATGGCTTGTAATTCGGCGGTATCTTTTACACCGCTGAGCCAAATCAACTTTTTATCCAAATTAGTTGACTGACTATATTCTAAAAGCTTGTCTTTGACTGTTGATTCTACACGGCCGCCTACGATTGCTAAGGGAATGCAGTTTTCGGCATTCAAATGTTCATAAGCCGCTAAAAGGTTTTTTAAGTTTTTTCGTTTTTCAATACTGCCTACAAAAAGTAAATACTTAGAGGGCAATTGGTATCGGCTGATCACTTCTTGAACAAATTCTTTCTGGGGTGCTTGATAATAAGCGGCTTGACAAGCTTGATAAATAACATCAATTTTTTCAGGTGCTACATCATAATGTTTGATGATATCTTTTTTTGTATGCTCACTAATGGCAATAATTTTATCGGCTAACTGACAGCTTTTACGAAATTTATAATCGTATATTTTTCTATCTATAACTGGGTAGGTGTTAGGGTACTCTTTGAAAATTAAATCATGAATCGTAACAACGCTTTTTATATTGTTTGCTTGTAAGCCGAAAGGGATTTCATTGCTCAGTCCGTGGTATAATTCGATTCCGTCCAATTGCAGTTGTTTGCAAATTGAAAAACTACGCCAAATAGATGTAAGCAGTGCTTTAGATTGATAGGTAGTTAACTTTGGATTTTGTAGAAAATTATTAGCCTCAGTTGTTTGTTCGATTCGTGGAGTGTACAAATGAAATTTCTGTTTAGGGGCCGCCAATAATAAATTACTCACCAAGGTGCGGCTATAATTACCGAGTCCGGTAGAATTACAGTACAAGCGCTTGGCATCAAATCCTATCTTCATTTTTTACAGGATGTAAATATAGAATGGAAATTGCTAGTTTTTCTAAATGGTAGGAAGTGTGAGCCTTCTGCTTTTTACTTTGAGACGATTTACCTACCGTTTTGTCTTATTTTTTTTGAAATAACTAAGCTATACCTAAGGGTTCGGCCTAGATGTTACGTCGCTCTACGAACTATGCTCCAAGCCTGATCCTTCTTAGCCAAAGCTGCCCTTACTTAACCTTTTAAAAATTACTTTTATCTTCATTTTAGTTAAATCCTTTACCTTTTGTTTTAATATTAAATTTTCGAGCCCATTCTCCAAGTGGCTTTTGTATTTCCTTTGGAAAACCATCGGGCATGCCTACATTTTTACCATCATACTTCATCATTCTGATCATCCAATCGTGTCGCAGCAAGCTAATTTTATTCGCTTCAAAAATGGTGCTATCTGGTATTTCAGAAACAAATTTTTGTAATTCTTCTTCAGAAAAATCTCCATCAATTCCTTCATGCGTTTGTGAGTTGGACCTAGAGGATATTCCTGCTCCAACCACTCCGCCTATCCCTTTACCAACTGCTTTTTTAAGAACGTTTTCGCTTCCTTCGCTAATAAAATAGAGTTTGTTTTCTCCAATGAACATTTGACCAGTGAGTGTTGTCATTTTTTGATTGATTTTCATTTTGTATCCTTGCATATCTTGTTTTTTTAAATTGTTAGTTGTTTGATATTTCTTTAGAATTTATTACATCCAATATCAGATTGACCACCCGTACTTAATCTTCTAAAACTTCCGTATCCACCTGCTGTTTTAGGTTGTATAACTGTAAAATCTTGATACATACAAGTGCCATCACTTTTCTTTGAGAACATTAATACCGCAAGTGTTCTACCGGTGATTCTGCCTGCTACTCTTTTGTAACCGTACTCTTTTGATGTAATAACTGCTTTTTTAAATTTTTCAGACCAACCCATTCCATTAAATAAGCTTACTAATTGTCTTTCGTAAGTCGCATTTTTCATTCCTGCTTTAGGCATTTTCTTATTAGAAACGATTCGTGCACGCAACGTTTTAGCTGTTGCTGCCATACTTTCTAACTTAGTATCATTATTTGCGTCGAACTGAAATGAGCCTTTGATTTTGTAATCTACTGTCGCCTCAATTGTATGCGTTCTTGGCGGCAATTTTGATAAAAATTCAGCATTCAAAGAAACTGTGGGGAAGGTAGAGCCTGTCTTATTTTTATAACGACTAGCATCTGCATAAATTACAAAAACGGAATAGCTTTTTTGCTGATTGAAATTTCCGTTATAATCCATTTCATTTTCACCCGTACCCTCACCATTCTTTACTTGAATACTTCCATAATTTAATCGACCACTTCCACCCATTATTTTAGAAATTTTATCGTCGAAATACACGACACCATAAATGTCCTCGCCAGCTTTAAAACTTGCTTTAAAGTCCGAAGCAGTTGCAGTAACCGGGTTTATGTTCGGGTTGGAAGTAAAGAATATTTTATTCATATTCTGTTTATGAAATGGACTGCAAGCTATTTTGTCCATCGCGGCATTGTTACTTTTGCCTAGCTTATCTCTTAGTTTTTCTGCGTAAGCAGTAACTTTTTGTAGCTTACTATTGTTTGTAACAACTACACGACTAATAAATGCAAAATCCTCACTGAGGCCTTGTAAGGTCTTAAAAGCCTCTTTTTTATCAAACTCCATATAGGTTCTATCTAGCTCGTCAAAAGCAGCACTTTCAAAACCTTCTTTGGCTACATGTTCGCGGCATTCTTCTATCTCCTGCACATGGTTACGACTTCCTTCTTCTTGGCTAAAGTAAGTGGTTAAGAATTCAGGCGTCATTTTTTTACGAAGCTGCACATAATCTTCATCGCGTGGCATAACTCTAAATGCATAGCCACCTTCGAAGTTTAAAAAGGACTCACATTTTTTCATGATATTTGTATTCCTATATCTTACTTGTTGTTCTTTCTCACTTTCTGAATTGGTAAAACCACGAGTCTCTCTAGATCCTGAAGTTCTACCATTTTGATTTTCTACAGTTTTTGTTTTAGATTGTTGTTTATCAGAGTTTCTTTTATTTGGTTTGCCGTCCAAAACATCATCAACTGCTTTATCTATTTTGTTTTCTATTTTTTGGTTTACTCTATTTTTGATTCTGTTTTTTAGGCTACCAAACTGCCCGTGAGCAAATTCTGGAGTTAAACTTAGCGCTAAGCAACAAAGGAGCAATTTGATAATTATATTTTTCATTTCTAATAGTTTTGAGTAAAATTACAAATAGTACCTCTCCAAGGAGATGACGAATTCATGAAGCGTACGTTTAACTTCATGAAGCCTATTTTGAAAAAAGAAATAATCAAGTATTAAAGACGAATGTCTTTAATATGCTCTTCAAAAGCAGTTTTCTTATCTCTGGAAATTCCTACAGAAATCCCATTATCCAGCGAAATATAATTATCAGATTTAGAGTACTTCACAATGGAGTTGATATTGATAATTGTAGAACGATGCACTCGATAAAACTGACTCCTGTTTTCTAATAGCAGTTCAAAATACTTGAGTTTCTTACTTACTAGAAGGTTTTTTGAATTTTTTACATGAACCTTGGTATAGGCTCCATCTGCCTCTAAATAAATAATTTCATCAACCGCGACAAAAAGAAGACCGTCCAAAGTGGGTAAAGCAATTTTATTTATTTCAGAAGTTTTTAAATTTTCACTCAGTACTTCTAGCCTTGTTTGCATGCTTACTTGTTTTAATTTTTCAAGCTTGGCTACGGTCTTTTCTAGTTGTTCAATTTGAATCGGTTTCAATAAATAATCTACAGCAGAAACTTCAAACGCTTTTAAAGCATATTCATTATATCCAGTAGTAAAAACAAGCTCAAAATTAACTTCCTTAAAAAAGGAGAGTAGTTCAAAGCCAGAATAATTAGGCATTTCAATGTCTGTAAACACTACATCAGGAGCGTGGGCATTAATGGCTATAACAGCGTCGGGTACATTGCTACAAACTTCCAATACCGTTACGTTGGGACAGAATTTTTTTAATAGATTTACAAGCACTCTTTGCGCTCTTACTTCATCATCTATAATTACGGCCCTAAGCATACGGAAAGGTAAGCATACTATTAAAATTGTTGGTGCATGAATTCATAGAACAAGTGCATTAATTCATGATTGGGAAAAAAAGTGAGATTTTAGTTCCTAGCGCTTCGTTGTTCAACTCTTTGTCTATTACTTCAATTCTTATTTTTCTTTCTTTTCCGGTGTTCAAAAGGTCTACCCGTTCTTGGTTTGCGTTTGTAGAAAAACCTCCTTGTTTTGATTTTCTCCTTTCTTGAATCTCCCTTGCTTTTTTTCTGCCAACACCATTATCTTCGATAATACAATTAATATACATATCTTCTTTTTTAAATAAAATAGAAAGTTCTTTTTTACCTTCTTTATGCATCAATCCATGCTTTAAAGCATTTTCTACATAGGGCTGTATGAACATAGCCGGAATCCGAAAATCATCGCTATCCGATTCATCCAATTCGTTTTTAATAGAGAGTGCCAATTGGTCGCCAACACGAAGTTGTTCTAATTCTGTATATAAAGTAAGGACACCTATTTCTTCGGTTATACTTATAAATCCTCTACTGCTATAGGCTAGTACATTTCTTATAAAGTCACTAAATTTCCCTAGGTATTTATTGGAGTTGCGAATGTCTTCTTGCAAAATTAAATCTTGAATACTATTCAGGGCATTGTAGACAAAGTGAGGATTCATTTGAGATTGCAAAGCTTTTAACTCGGCTAATCGAACTTCCTGCTCTAAATGACGTTTGTTTTTTGATTCTTCAATCTTTAGCGATAGTATTTCTTGCTTTTTTCTTTGTTTGAATCTATTGTAAAAGAATAGACCGCCTAATAAAATAAAACCTCCTAATAAGGCCATTGCAATACCAAAAATTTTATTGTTTTCAGATTGCGTCCGGGCCAGGGTCATATTAACTTCTGCCAACTCTTTTTCTTTTATAATATTGTCTATTTCATATTTAGTTTGAAGTTCTTTAGTAACCCTAATTTTGGCAATATTTATAATAGAATCATTTATCCTATTATAAGCAATGAGCGAGTTATAGGCTTTGTCCCATTGTTTTGTATCACGATACAACTTATGCAGTTTTTCATAGTTGCTCAATTTAGCTGTATGATCCTTAACCCGTCCGCCTAATACTTGCGCCTTTAAAAGATATTGATGTGCTTTCTGATATTTTTTTTGCTTTCTATAAATATCTCCCAAACCATTGTAACAAAGTAAAATATTCTTTTCTGCTTTAAATTTTTCAAAAATTGGGAGCGCCTTTTCAAAAAACAAAATACCCTTTTGACTTTTACCTTCTTTTGCTAATAGGCCTGCATAGTTTAAATATGAATTGGCCAAATTAAAACTATCGGTAAGACCTTCTCTTATATCAATAGATTGTAAGACATACTTTTTAGCATTTTCTATTTCCTCCAGCTTCATGTAACTTTCTGCTAGATTATTATAAATATTCCCTAGTGCAGCTTTGTTGTTCACTGCGAATTTTTCTGCTTTCTTAAAATAAATAATGGACTGACTATAGTCACTTTTCTTTCCTAAGATAGTACCTAGATTGACATTGGATATTATTAAACCTATGGTGTCATTCTCTAATCTATACAAAGAGTCACTTTGAATAAGAAGCCTTATACTCTCGGCATAGTTCCCTCTATTTCGTTCAATATTTGAAATTTGGGAGTACACCACTGCCTTGTTATTTCTAGAATTATAGTAGGGTATGGATCTACTAATATAGTAGTAGGCAGAATCGTAATTTCCATTTCTGTAAAAGTGTCGCCCAATTTCACCTAAGGCCATGCCTGTACTTTTAGCATTCTTAGTTTCTTTGGCCAATTTATAAGATTCCATCGCATACAGTAAATGCAAATCGGATTTTTCATTGAAATGAGCTCGAGCCAATTCAAGATTTATTTGAACTTTTTCCGAATCGCTAGCATCACTCAAGGCAGACTTTAAACTATCAATTTTGGAAATGTCTTGTCCAAATAATTGGATTGAGAAACCATAAAATAAAATAAATAAGAGAAATCCTTTTTTCATATAGTGTTCTTGTCCATATATTTCTGTAATTTACTGGCTGGGGTAAAACGGTTAGGTTAATAAGTAGTGCGCAAATGCGAAGTACACTCCAAGCATTATCACTTAAGTCAAAGATATGTTTTTTTGCTCCTGTCTGCCTGCCGATAGCATTTTTTTCCATGGCTAAAGGTTGGGGAAGTTTTGTCTATTTAATTGTAGGAGAGTTTTGGTCGGCAATGTTGTCATTGAGGATAGCTCGTGTTGCAACTGTTTCTCTTAGGAGATACCATTGCTTATAAAGATTTGATTAGAAATCCATTCTTTTTTAAGCAGATTTATTCTAAGTGCAGTTACCTATTTTGCATTTCAGTATATATTACCTTTCAATAACCTTTTTACAATTGAATTGATTTAGGTGAAAGGTGAAATCTTCCAATGATACCCATCGCAATTAATAAAATTTGTTATTTGCAATTCACACTTTTTTTCAAGCTCACTTTTCAATTTATCAGATACGGCAACTTTATTCGGTATTCCCTTTATAGAAAAAATATGACGATTTTTTATTTGGCTACTGTCCAAGGTGAGATTTTTTATTTCATCATATACGGGTATATTAGGGATGGCTCGAACCACATCTGATTCTTCCAAAATTATTGCATCTATGTGATTACATAAATGAATGAAATAATAGTCTTGTTCAGACCCTTTATCAATTTCAACCTTAAATTTCTGAAAGTGGCTCGACTGTATGTTTTGAATACAATCTACAACGTCTTTTCTTAATATCAGTAATCCGTGGATATTGGCCAAATATTCATGTAGTACTCCGCTACTTTGCATGAGTTTTATCTTCACCTTATCATGAATAATCGGTTCTCCAAATGATTGATTTCTCAACCAATCATTCGGTTCAATGATTACATTTTCTGAGAAGAAAAGATCGTTGTTATTTTCAAAATCTAAAATGTAATATTTCATATAAATACTTATGAAGGTACATATAATTGCCACTAACGGATTAGGCCTTGCGTCCTTACGTTTGTTTATGGTTAAATTAAGTATGTAATCTATCCTTAAGAATAGCAAGGTGAACCATTGCTATACCACTAGTTTAAGACTTATGCACTATACAGGACCTTGCTTTTTTTTCTAGATGAATTAGTGTTCCAAGGCGAAGCCCTTAGTAAACGTTACTAACGGATAAATAGAATCGCTAATAGAAATCATAGTATTTTTGCTTTCTAATGTTTGATTTACAAGCTCCATTCCAACCCGCCGGCGATCAGCCCGAAGCTATAAAACAATTGGTGGCTGGTGTGAAAGCATCAGAACCGCATCAAACCTTATTAGGTGTAACGGGTAGTGGTAAAACATTTACGATAGCCAATGTCATTAAAGAAACAAAACGACCCACTTTAATTCTTACACACAATAAAACCTTGGTGGCACAGTTGTATGGGGAGTTCAAACAGTTTTTTCCAAACAATGCGGTGGAGTACTTCGTGAGTTATTATGACTACTATCAGCCCGAAGCATATATCCCGGTTAGCAATACATATATAGAAAAAGATTTGAGCATCAACGAGGAATTGGATAAGCTCCGTCTGCGGGCGGCGGCTAATTTATTGTCGGGACGGCGAGATATAATAGTTGTTGCTTCGGTTTCGTGTATATATGGAATGGGCAATCCTACTGATTTTAAAAGTGGGATTATCAGAATTTCTAAAGGAGTAAATTATGGTAGAAATAAATTTTTACACCGATTAGTTGAGGCTCAATATTCTAGAAGTACGGATACGTTTACTCGAGGACAGTTTCGAGTGAAGGGTGATACCGTAGATGTAAATCTGCCTTATGTCGATTATGGTTTTCGCTTTGTGTTTTTTGATGATGAGATTGAGGAAATTCAACGCTTAGAATTAGAGACAGGAAAAAAAATTGAGTCGGTAAACGATGCGGCTATTTATCCGGCTACTATGTATGTAGCGCCAAAAGATAGATTGCATCAAATTATTTATGAAATACAAGATGAAATGATCGCGCAAGAGTCTTACTTCAAGGAACGGCAGCGATTTATTGAAGCGCAGCGTATCAAAGAGCGCGTAGAGCATGACGTAGAAATGATGCGCGAACTTGGCTATTGTAGTGGTATAGAAAACTATTCTCGTTTTCTGGATGGTCGGGAGCAAGGTACACGGCCCTTCTGTTTGTTGGACTATATGCCTGATGATTACCTAATGGTAATTGACGAAAGCCACGTGACGATACCTCAGGTGAGTGGAATGTTTGGGGGAGATAAATCAAGAAAACTAAACTTAGTAAATTATGGATTCCGATTGCCTTCGGCATTGGATAATCGTCCCTTGAATTTTACCGAGTTTGAAAGTTTAGTCAATCAATCGATTTTTGTAAGTGCTACACCCGGAAACTATGAGTTGCAAATTTGTGAAGGGGAGTATGTAGATCAAGTTGTACGGCCTACCGGTTTGTTAGACCCACCCATAGAAGTACGACCGAGTATCAATCAGATAGATGATTTACTGGAAGAAGTAGACAACCGAGTAAAAAAGGGAGACCGTGTTTTGGTCACTACGCTAACGAAAAAACTCAGTGAGGAACTGGCTAAATATCTTTTAGATATAAATATAAAATGTAAATACCTACACAGTGAAATTGATGCGCTTGAGCGTGTAGAAATTTTGAGAGAATTACGTTTGGGTGATATTGATGTTTTAATTGGTGTGAATTTGCTGAGAGAAGGCTTAGACTTACCGGAAGTAAGTTTAGTAGCAATTTTAGATGCTGATAAAGAAGGTTTTTTGCGCGATGAGCGTTCGTTGACTCAAACAGCCGGCCGTGCAGCACGAAACGTGGACGGCTTAGTAATTTTTTATGCGGATAAAGTAACGGCGAGTATGCAGCAGACGATGGACGAAACCAACCGACGGAGAGAAAAGCAAATGGCGTATAATCTGGAACATAATATCACACCCACCACGATTAAAAAATCGATTGAAAATGTGTTGCAACAAACAGCTGTGTTAGATATAAAGTTAGAGAATCCTGAGTATGTAAATTACGCGCAGCCCGATGATAAAAGTACCATTGCTGCTGAAGATTTTGCGGGTTATAATACGCCCAAACAACTGGAAAAAGCGATAGCTACCGTGAAAAAAGAAATGCTCCAAGCCTCCAAAAATTTAGATTTTATTGAAGCAGCTCGCTTGCGTGATCAAATGTTTGAACTGAAGAAGCAATTGTAATTTTTAGCTAAGAATATTTAGCGGAAATTCTGCTGTGAAATAATAGCCTTTTCCTCGCGCAGAATCTATAAAGCTGATTCCATCGTGTACTTGCAAGTGATTTTGAATATTAGATAATCCATAACCTTTGCTTCTGTTTCGCGTGTCGGTACCGATACCATTATCCTCATAATGAAGAACAATAACATCTTTTCTTTCAGTGAGAGAAATATCAATCTGAGTGGCTTGAGCATGCTTAATGGTATTGTTAATGAGCTCAAATACAATTCTGTAAATAGATATGGCGGCACTGGGTTTTAGCTCTTGACTTACAGAATAGGAGGAGTTTGCCTGAATTAAATTCGTTTTATTGATACTATTTACAATTTCTTGAAGCGCTATTTCTAAACCGTCATCGCTTAGTGTTTTCGGGCTTAAGTTCAAAAGAATATTGCGCAATTCTACAATTGACTGATCAATTATCTTCGTTGTGGTTTGTGCTATTTCTTTTGCTTGCTTGGGTTGTAGTTTAATGGCTTCCATATGCAGTTTCAGGGTAGAAAGTCTTGCGCCAAAATCATCATGAAGCTCTTGTGAGATTCTACTGCGCTCAATCTCTTGTGACTCAATCATTAGTCTGAGTTTATTTTTATTGGTGGTGCGTATATAGTTAATGCGTAATCTAATTAAACTTCCAATCAATAGACTAATACACAGAATCAAAAGAAGGGAGAACCACCATGTTTTATAAAAAGGGGTTTTGATTGCAATTGTTAGCTCCGTAAAATCTTGTCCCCAAAAATTATTGAGATACCTAGCTTGAACTTGAAATTGGTAAGTGCTTGGTGGCAGATTGGTAAAGTCAACATTATTTCTACTACCTATATATTGCCAATTGGTTTGATATCCCTTTAGTCGATAGCGATATTCTATTTCGATGCCATCATTATAGCCTGGCACTATAAATGAAAAACCAATATCATTCTGTGCAGGCTCTAGTTCAATTTTACTTAGATAGTATACTACTTTCTCTGTTTGACGTGCTTTATTTTGAATGTAGAAATCCGTAATTCTTACTTGTCCATTTTTTCTATTAAATCTTAAGTTGCTTGGGTTAAAAACATTGACATTATCTAAGCCTCCAAAAGCAAAGTAGCCATTATCTGTTCGGCAATAGGCACCGGTATTAAATTCGTTGGATTGTAAGCCATTGTTTATATTGAAATTCTGAACGTCAAGGATACTGGTATTCTTATCTTTTAGCTCATATTGTATTCGACTTATGCCTTCATTACTACTGAGCCAAATCGCCTTTTCATTTTCTGCTAATGTTGCATAAACTACATCGTTTTTTAAATTATTCTCTGTATTCCAATGTGCAATTTGCTTGTAATTTTTATCTAGTATTAATATCCCTGAGCCATTGGTACTTACCCAAATATTACCTTGGCCATCCTCTCTTATATGCTTCACAGATATTTTAACTTCCTTATCTGTTGTTTCTATTTTTTTAAGAAGATTTAATTCTGGGTAGGAAAAAATAGCAAGTCCTTCGAATACCATACCTACAAAAAGTTTTTTTTTGTCTTTGCTTAATACTGCATATCGTACATCGGAGCTGCGCAGTGCAGTATTACTTTCATTGGCTTTGTTCGTAACTTGAAAATTGTTTTTATTTACAATAGCAAATCCTTCAGAGCGGGTAGCTATAATCATATGTTCCTCATCCAGATTATTTATTTTGTATATTCTGGATTTGTATTGCGCCAGTAATTTTTTTTCAAAAAAGGGGATGCTATGAATAATTTTCTTCGTTTTGATATCAAATATATCCAAACCCTTATGATCGTATCCTAGCCACAGTTTGCCTTTTGAATAACCAATGGCGTTACAAATCTTTGCAGGGTTATGGATAAACTTTTCTGTTTTTTTGGTTTTGAGGTCATAGGAATAACAACCATCTGAGAAGGTGGCTATATAAATTTTTTCTTCGCCCTGAACGATACCCCTTACAGATCCAAGTCGTTCGGGAATTATAGTATTAAATATTAGTTGACTTTTGTTGAAAAAATTTAGTCCGCTACCATCTGTACCCATCCAAATATTAGTTGACTGATCTTGGTAGGAACTCGTTATGTATGTATTATCTATAAGCTTATTTTTATTTTCTAATATTTTTTTATGAACTGTATCCATAGCCAAAAGCCCTTGCCCATAGGTTAGCGCATAGAGTTGTTGGTCAATAAGCATGGTTTTTACAACGTTCAATATGCCAAAGGAATTAGCGTACTGCTCTACTTTTTTCGTTATTAAATTAATTTCTAAGACGCCTTTTTTTCGGCTGGCTATATACAGTACATCATTTATTACTTGAGCTTCTTGTAATATATCTTTTATTTCAAATTGCTGCAGTACGAATCCTTTACGATCAATAATTCGGATCTTATTTTTTTTAGAAATTAAAATAAATTTGTTTTGATAAGTAATAATCTTACTTAATTCATTGGTTGAATCCTTACCATCGGCACAGCGTAGAAGGGTTTTTACACGGTCATTATAAGTATTGTAGAGTTTTAGATATTGCCCACCATCATTAAAAACGATGTTGCTATCGTCATAGATACAAGGGGCATATATTTTCAGATTTGGATCTATGGATTTGTTGATTAGTTTTTCAGTTTGGAGATCTAAAATATCTAGACCGCCATCGCTATAAATAAATAATCGTTCATTTTGCGCAAGAAATAAACTGTTGATTTTGGATGATTTTAATTTGATATCAGAAGCACCATGCGCTCTAAAAATCTTGAAATTTTTACCGTCATATTTATTGAGACCGTCAAAGGTTCCGAACCAGAGCATACCCTTTGAATCTTCCACGATTGATGAAACCGTACTTTGTGATAGGCCTTGATTAATAGATATATTTTTGAACCTAAAATTATATTGACCTGAGACGAAGGTTGGAAAAAAGAATAGACAAATACAAAGAGCTATTTGGGATTTTTTTTTCATGCGATCAGTCGATACCCAAATATACTTTGTTATCGAGTGCATATTTTACTAATGTGGCAGTATTCTTTAGTCCTAATTTACTTAATACATTTTTTCTATGGGTATCAACAGTGCGCGTGCTTACGAATAATGATTTCGCAATTTCTTGATTTGTAAGGCCACTTATGATCAGAGTCACTATTTCTTTTTCTCGTTTGGTTAATTCAAATTTTTTAAACTTATGATAGCCTTTACTAGCATCTTTTTTATTGCTAAGATATTTGGTTAAAATATATTGCGCCTCTTCTTCAATATAATAATCGTCATTCATTACTTTATCTATCGCTTCTATGAGCGTTGTAGAATCTGCATTTTTATATACGTAGCCATGTACTCCGGCTTCTAGCATTTTCTTGATATTAGTATGCTCCACATACATCGAAAGCGCAACAATCTTTATAGAAGGAAATTTTTGTACAATCTCTATACTAGTTTCATAGCCGTTCATGATGGGCATATTAATATCCATTAGTATGATATCAATAGTTTGATTTTTTTCAAGAAATGAAAGTGCTTCTTTTCCATTTTTACATACTCCTTTGATAGCTACATTTTGGTTAGCTCCCAACATGAGTTGGAGACCGTCTAAAAATAACGCATGATCATCAACAAGTAAAATAGATATAGCCATATTAGTATTACGAATACCAAAGGTATTGAACTCAAGGTATAAAAAAAATACGTGAAATGGTGTATAGATTAGGACAGATACTATTGGCTTCTTTGCATTACAATAAAATAGTATTATGAAAACAAAAAAAATAGTAAGCTTCGTATGTATTGCCTTATTCTGTATAACGCAATTTAGTTGTAAAAAAGACAAAAGTGAACCTGCGCCTGTAACTAAGAAATATTTACCATCAGCGATAGTGGAACAAAAGACGAGTACATCGGCACCAATCTATAATATCAGTTTTACTTATAATGAGGATGCTTCCCTATCCAGTATTACGCAAGCAAGCACTTCAAGAACAATTACTTGGTCGCTAAATTATAATGATAACGGCTCCTTGAACACTGCTTCTCAAAGCGAGAGTGGTTCCTCACCGAAAAATGTCAGTTATGTTTTTTCTTATGGAGCGAATGATAAGTTGAATAAAATAGTTAGTAGCGGTTCGGTTACTGACGTATTGAACTTGAACTATAATGCTGCTACCAACACCTATGGCGGAAGTGGAGGCACTTATGATGGCGTAAGTTTAAGATTAAACACGGCGGGCCAAGTGGATAATATACAAGACTGGAGAATCTTTCAAGTAGATATGAATCTCGTGTATCAAAGTGATAAAAAAGGTGTGTTTGCAGATGTCAATATTGATGAAAGTGTAAAAGTGTTTCTGAATATTTATAATAATTTTCCTGTGGCTTTCAGCTTCTTTCATAGCCAAGAGGTAACCCGCACAACTTTTGGAACAAATAATTACCTATATCAAAATTATAATAGAAATGCAGATAAGTATATCTCAACTTATCAAGTTGATCGTTCGGCTTCATCTACTAATTATCCCAGAAGCTATACGGTGAGCTATACAGAACAATAAGACTAAAAATAAATCCTCACTTTGTATGCACTGCTTATTTCAGTACAAGCACTTTGAAAGAAAATAAAAACTATTATGAAACGTAATTCAACATATATCCTTTTACTCATCACGCTGAGCGCTGTTTTTTGTGCTTGTAGCCGAAATCAAGATTTTCTACCGAAGGGTTTTACACAACTACCTAGCCTTATTCATACGAGTAATTCTGATGGTATTGTCAATTCTTATCAATTACAGTATGATATGGATCAACAGATTATTGGTATGACAGAAATGGATAGTACCAAAATTAGTTTTGACTACGTAGGCAAGCAATTGGCTCGCATTTGTAAAAAGGATAGTGGACAAACAAATGCTTTTGTAAAGGCTGAGTTTATTTACTCGGGTAGTGAATTGGTAAAGATTATTTCTTATGTATCCTCTTCACCATTTGAAATTGATATTAGCTATGACGCGCTGAGCAAGATGTACACAGCAAGAACCAATACCGGACTATATCAATTTCAATACGATGCCGAAGGAAACTTGCTTTATCATAACTCAGCTATTATGGAACGGGCAACTATTATTCATGGTAAAGAACAAAATGGACTTTTTAACAAGGTCTCGATACCCATGGCTCTCAGCATTTATTATGCATTTTACGATGCGAGTACTTCATTTTTATTTTTTAATAAAAAAACGATTGAGACTGTTCGATATAATGAGATGGGGCAAGTAAGAAAATATTCTTATAGGAAAGATGGTGATGACCTTTTGTATGAAATAGAGATACAAGGAGATCAAGGATATTATGAAAAACTAACCATTGAATACAACGCGCATTAAACAAGTAATTACTAAGTAGGGATTGATTATACTAATAGAAAAATAAAAAAATACGTAAAAAGGTGTATTGTTTAAACATTAGAAATGCTTGTCCTTTGTACTAACAAAAAACAAATAATTATGAAAAATTTAATTTTACTCCTAACTATTTTCTTCTCAATGAATGCTACGGCACAAGTGTTTGAGATGGTAAAAGATATAAATCCTACAGGAAATGGTAGTCCTTTTTATATGACAAGCGTAAATAACCAGCTATTTTTTATTGCTTCCGACGGGACGAACGGTTCTGAACTATGGGTGTCAGATGGTACCGATGCGGGTACACAATTAGTAAAGGATATAAATCCGGGTGCTTCTGGGAGCGGCATAAGTAGTAGTAGTATGGCAAATCTAGGTGGGAAATTAATTTTTCGTGCTAATGACGGAACAAATGGTACTGAACTTTGGGTTAGTGATGGAACAAATGCTGGTACGCAATTACTTAAAGATATTAATCCAGGTAATAGTTCATCTTCTCCTGAGTACCTAACGGTGTTTAATGGGAAAGTATATTTTAGGGCTAATGACGGAACAAATGGTTTTGAACTTTGGGTAAGTGATGGTACAACATCGGGCACACAAATGGTAAAAGATATTCATATTACTGCTAGCAGCTCTCCACGCAATTTCATAGCGTATAATGGCAAATTGTATTTTACAGCGTTTGATGCAACGAATGGACGGGAGCTATGGGTAACAGACGGTACTTCAGCCGGCACACAAATGATAAAAGATATTAATCCAGGGGCAGCAGGTTCTGATGCCTTCGGTTTTAAAGAATATCAAGGGAAGATGTACTTCAGTGCCGCTGATGTTACTAGTGGACGGGAGCTATGGGTAACGGACGGTACAACATCTGGTACCCAAATGCTTAAGGATATTTCAGTAGGTGCTAATGGTAGTAGTCCTACCTATTTTATCGAAGCGAGTGGTAAGTTATACTTCCGAGCGAGGGATGCCAGCAATGACTACCAGTTATGGGTAAGCGATGGTACAAGTGCTGGTACACAATTGGTGAAAATAATTAATACATCTGGATCAGCCGCCTTATATAATTTAATAGAATATAATGGGGCTTTGTATTTTAGGGCGACTGACGGAACCAATGGTAGTGAATTATGGACATCTGATGGCACTTCTGCCGGTACAGTAATGGTAAAAGACATTAATACCGCGGGTTCTAGTTCGCCTAGTTTTTTTTCTAGTTTCTTTAAATATAATGGCAAATTTTATTTTGGGGCCAAGGCTGGTACAAATGGTACAGAATTGTATGAGTCGGATGGCACTGCGGCAGGTACAGTAGCCATAGCTCCCGCTATCGCTCCCAATGCCGATCCTCTTATATATGACCCGCACTTTGCCGAAATGAATGGATCTTTATTTTTTCGTTCGAATTATAATTCCGCTGGTCGAGAACTTTGGAAATACACAAGAGCGGCACCAGCTGCCGTTAAAGATATACATGCAAATATAGATTTTACACTTTATCCCAATCCTGCCGATCATAAGGTTTATGTAGAGGCCAAGGAAAAAATAATCAGTATTCGAGTAATGGACTTACTAGGCAGTGAGCTAAAAAAAGTAAATAATGCTAGCAGCATAGAAATTGCTGATTTAGCAAGCGGTATTTATTTTTTAGAGATTGAAACCAATAAAGGAAAAGGTATCCAAAAATTTACTAAGTAAATCTTACTGCGTTTTTTGTAAATGAAAGCTTCTTTGTTTCAAAACAGAGAGGCTTTTATTTTGACTAAACAAATCAAAAAATACGTAAAAAGGCGTATTGTCTATAAAGCAAGAAAGAAAGTTCTTTGTAGTAACAAAACAAAAAAGTATCATGAAAAAAATAAGTATTATTCTATTGGCTTTACTATCGACATTTGCCGCTACGGATTGTTCCGCACAAATCTTAGGCAAATGGAAGAAAAAATTAAATGATAAATTAGAGAAAAAAGCGGATGAAATTATTAATCGCACAGAAACAAAAGCTGAAGAGAAGATTGATAGAGCGATAGACAGAACGGAAGATAAAGTATCAGGCAGAAATAATGGTACCATGGATAATCAGCCGGGTGGAAACAATTCGAATCGTGGTGGTGGATTGTTCGGCCAAGTGAGTGCCCCTAGAGCATCTTACAATTTTACGCATTATATCAAAATGAAAACTAAAATGACCGGACGCCGAGCTAGAAACAATATGACCTCAACCGCCAGATTAGATTATGGGACATCGCCCAATGTTATATCGGTTAGTCAAATGGAAATTGACGGAGGTAGAAATAATGAAATGAAGGATATGGATAGAATGATAATGGATATTGATCAAGGCGCTATGTATACTTTTATGAGAATAGAAAATAGAAAAACGCGCATGGGTATCAAATTTAATATGGTAGATGCAGCCGAGGAAGTACAAAAACGTGGTAGCAAATATAGAGTAGTAAGTGTAACCAAAACAGGTCAAACGAAAACAGTAGCCGGATATAAAGCAGATGCTTATTTGTGCAAAGCCACAGATAATGAAACTCTTATTTGGATTAGTAGAGCGAATGGATTAAATCCATATCCTGATTTTTATAACGCTATGAATAGTAACCGGGGAGGTAATAGAGGTATGGCCATCTATTATAATAATGCAACGATCAAAGCACGAATGGATGCAGGTGCTATGGTCTTATCCTATGAATGGAATGATCAAAGAAAAGGTGATAAAGTTGAGATGGATGTTCTATCATTTGGCAAGTCAAGATCTAGTTTTTCTACCGCAGGATATAGTTCATTGACAGGACGTTAAAACGAACGATACATTTATTGTTTCAGTAAATAATAAAGAAAATCATCACTGTAGCTACCATCTGGCATTTTATAATGACCATGAATGGTAGCTTCTTTTTTAAAGCCATACTTCTTTAATAAAGTAATGGAGGCAATATTGTCTTGAGCTGTTTTGCCCTCTATGCGGTTTAAATGCATTTTTTTAAAACCATAGTCTAAAATGAATGGAAGTACTTCATTCATAAATCCTTGGCGCTTATATTTTTCTTGGGTGAGGCCATATCCAATTTCAGCACGGTCGTGATCGCGCCACCAGGTGTGAAATCCAGCACTGCCAATCACTTTATTGTTTTCTTTTAGTAAAAGGTCAAAGTACGGACCTGAATAATAATTGTTATACTGCCCATTACGTATTCGGTCAAGTTCTTTAGTGAGAGCTTGTTCTTCTTCAGTTCCGAAAAAAGTAGTTTGATAGTTTTTATCTTTCGAAATCACGGTAGCCATTCGATCAGCAGTTCGTTCGCGTAAAATAATCCGTTTCGTTTTCATTTTTTATCTAAAATAACTAACGCTCTTCATTTTCACTACGTCTTTGGAAATAGAAACAAACTATTATTTATGAAAAACACAAATTTTAAAGTAGGAACAATTCTAGGATTGCTATTCATGGCTTCCTTATTAGTATTTAATTCTTGTAAAAAAGACAAAGATGATTTCCTCCCTCCGAATACAGGCGACCAATGGAATAACTCAGCAATGACAAATGCTTCTTTTACAGGGCAGATTGTTAAAGAAGATGGTACGCCCTTAGCTGGTGCCACCGTAAGTACTGGAACACACTCCATAGTAACAGATGCCGATGGGTTTTTCTATTTCTCGAATATTAGTACACCTAAGAATGCCACCTTATTGAAGGTTCAAAAGTTAGGTTATTTTAAAGCGTTTAAAACAATTCAAGTAATTCCTAATGCGGATAATCAAACAATGATTATGATTATGGAACTTCCGGTAGCTGAAACGTTTAATGCAAGTATGGCATCAACCGTAATTATTGGTAATGGAGGCTCTATTGATTTTCCGGCAAATGCAATAGTAGATGCTATCACGAATCAGCCTTATACAGGTAATGTGAGTGTTTTTGCTAAATGGATAGATCCTAGTAGCAATGATTTAGCTTTATTGACGCCTGGAGCACTTCGTGGGATTAACAATGAAGGTAGCGAAGAAGGTCTTACAACTTATGGTATGCAAGCCGTAGAATTAGTTGGTTCAGCAGGTCAGCCATTACAACTTGGGAATGGACAAACTGCTCAGGTTACTTTTCCGTTGTCGGCTAGCTTGTCAGGTGTAGCACCAGCAACAGTTCCATTATGGCACTTTGATGAAGTACAAGGGATGTGGGTAGAAGATGGTGTAGCTACCAAAACAGGAACAGATTACAAAGGTGCCGTATCACATTTTAGTTTTTGGAATTGTGATTATGGCGGCCCTATTGTAAATTTTACTTGTCAACTAGTAGATGCTACTAGCAATCCTGTTAATGGAGCGATTGTAAAAATTGTTCCTACCTCGAGTACCTTAACTCCAAGAGTTTCTTGGACGAATAGTACGGGAACCGTAATGGGAGGTATACCGGTAAATGCAACTTTTGATTTAGAGTACATACCTGCAGGTTGTGGTTCGGGAGCACCTTCCACTTTTATTCAATCTTTTAGTTCGGTTACTTCTAATGTTAATTTAGGTACAATCACTGTAAGTAATTCGACTACACCTTCATTGGTAACGGGTACTGTTGAAGATTGTAGTAATAATATATTAGCCAACGCCCCTGTAAAACTAAAAATAGGTTCAAATTTATTGACAAGTACTACGAATGCATTGGGTCAGTTTAGTTTTAGCATAAATTGTGTATCGGCGATTACTAGTGCTGTAGTAACGGCTTATGATCCTTCTAGCGCAGTAAATGGATCTAGTACGATAAGTGTTAATCCTGGTACGACTACAAATGCAGGAACAGTTGCTGCTTGTGGCACACAAAATGATTTTATTACTTTGAATGTAACCAACCCGCCGGCAACAACACCTACAGTTTATACTATCGTAGAACCTGCTGGAACTTTTTCCCAGTACTTTCAAATGGAAACTGGTATAAGTGGACAAGATAATGTTACGAATCCCGCATTACCTCTTTATGCCGACTTTGGATTTGATGGACCGCAAACAGTAGCAGGCGTTCATAATCTTACACGTTATTTTGATAGTAATGATTCCCTGAGTTCTTTCTCACCAGCGGTTGTAAACCTTACTTCCTATGGTGCAGTAGGTGCCAAAATCTCTGGTAGTTTTACTACTACCGTTACAGGTAATATTTATAGTGGAGCAACATTAAATTGTAGTTTCAGAGTTACAAGACAGAATTAAAAATTTGTCTATATCCAAGGAAAAGTCCGCTTGAAAAGGCGGGCTTTTCTTATGCAATCAATCCTATCTTTGGCGTTATGTCTTCGGAACTACATATTTATAATACCCACAAACGCGAAAAAGAAAAGTTTGAACCCATCAATGCTCCGAATGTGGGGCTCTATGTTTGCGGACCTACAGTATATAGTGAGCCGCACATTGGTAACGTACGCACCTTTTGTTCGTTCGATGTAATTTATCGGTATCTGATTCATCTAGGGTATAAGGTACGCTATGTGCGCAATATTACAGATGCAGGTCACTTGACCAATGCCGCGGGTGAAGGGGTGAATCGAATGGAAAGTGCTGCCAAATTAGAAAGTTTGGAGCCCATGGAAGTTGTACAGAAATACACTACCAACTTTCATGATATCATGAATTTATTCAATGCAAAACCACCTTCTATCGAACCTACTGCAACAGGTCATATCATTGAGCAAATTGAAATGATAGAAAAACTAATAGAAAATGGATTTGCTTATGAGGTAGGGGGATCAGTTTATTTTGATGTTACTTCTTATAATGAAAACTATCCTTATGGAGAATTATCAGGAAGAAAAATTGAAGATTTAGTCGCGGGTTATCGAGACTTAGATGGTCAGGACGAAAAAAGAAATGCGATTGATTTTGCCCTTTGGAAAAAAGCGAGCCCCGAGCACATAATGCAGTGGCGATCACCCTGGGGTATGGGATTTCCTGGTTGGCACTTAGAGTGCAGCGTGATGAGTACAAAATATTTAGGACAAACTTTTGATATTCATGGTGGAGGTATGGATTTAAAATTTCCACATCATGAATGTGAAATTGCTCAAAACAAAGGAACCTATAATGAAGGAGGCGCGCGTTATTGGATGCATACCAATATGCTCAATTTCAATGGTCAAAAAATGAGTAAAAGCTTAGGGAATGCAATTCTGCCTATGGAATTTATTGCTGGTTCACATGATTTGTTAGATCAAGGGTATAATCCAAGTGTAATTCGATTATTATTTGCTCAAACTCATTATTCTTCAGAATTGGATATCAATATTAAAGGGTTACAAGACGCTGAAAAAGCTTTGAAAAAGCTCTTCGAAGCAAAACAAATATTGACGACGCTAGAAGGAAAAGCAAATCAACCAACGAAAACATCTGAAAAAATTCAAGCACTTTGTCAAGCCTGTACTGATAGTATGAATGATGATTTTAACTCGGCAAAAGTGTTGGCTCATTTATTTGAGTTGAGCAGTATAGTAAATAGTATCAAAGGAGGCCAAGCCTCAGCAAATGATGTGCAGGTGGCTGACATAGAATTAATGGCTAAAACGTTTCATGATTTCTTAGTGGATATTTTTGGGTTGAAAGAACCACAGCAAGCTAGTAATGATAAATTGGACGATGTTATGAAGGTCGTGATTGCTTTGCGAAAACAAGCTCGTGAAAATAAAGATTGGACAACGAGTGATAAAATTAGAGATGAGTTACAAGCTGCGGGTATCCAAATTAAAGACGGCAAAGAAGGAGAAGTAAGCTATCAGTTTGATTAATCTCTGCTCCAACGTTTGCCGAATCGAGCGTCCAAGTATAGGTTAATAAAGGTAGACCGATTGTCAGTTCCGGCCATGATTTCTATCGGTGAGGGATACACTTCCAAACTAGCTCCTATCTCAATTCCTAAAAATGAGCGCTTATTCGGGGCAAAATCAAAGTAAAAACCTGAGCGGCCGGCTAGACCCGGTTTAATTTTTGTTTCGCCGATTCCTTTGGTAAAAAAAGTACTACCGACTATAGCGTTGATTTGAACAGCTTGTCCAATTACGGCAATATCATTTTCATAATAGGGTTTGAACTCTTCGTCATAATAACTGCCTTCTTCCCGTTTCAACGAACCATTGCCTTCAACTGTTAGCACGTCTAGATAATAAGGTTTTAAAAGACCTAGCGAGATACCTGCTCCATAGGTCCAGTGTATCACTACGTTTCTTTTATCGAGTTTACCCGTCAGTTGTCGTTTTTGGCCGTAGCCAATTTTGAACTGATAGAAATTATTAATTTTTCCAAATTTGTAAGGTAAGGGTGCCGTTTCATTAGGGAAATAAGTTGCAAAGGTTTCATTCAACTGCTTAAACTCACGCGGGTGTTTTTTTTCAGAAATATCGAGCCAAAGAAAATTGGTTCGTTTGTCATACGATTTTATAAAACCACGTTCTAGCATAAAGCTCCATCCATCGGTACTCAATCGAAACCCTCCAGACATTTCCTCGGTAATTGGGGCAGGACGTTTTCTTTTCTTAGGAAATTTATTCATTTTGGTGATGCCAATTTCGTCTTCTGTCTGCCCGAACAGAGTTACGGGCAGTAGAAATAAAATTGAGAATATGAAAATGGAAATACGCAAAATAAAATTCTAGTGTAAATTTAACGAAAAATAGGCAATGACAGCGAAAGTAGAGTATAAAGAAAACCTAAGAACAGAATGTATCCATGTGAAGTCAAACACCCAAATAGAGACGGATGCCCCAACGGACAACCAAGGGAAGGGCGAACGATTTAGCCCAACGGATTTGGTAGCCACTGCTTTAGCTAGCTGTATGATGACGCTGATGGGCATTGCCGTGCAAGAGCGTAATATAAATATTGATGGTACGATAAGCGAAGTAGAAAAAGTAATGGGCACGAATCCGAGACGGATTAGTCAGATTAATATAAAAATGATCTTACCGAAAGATAAAACGTACACCGATAAAGAAAAAGCAATCTTAGAAAAAGCCGCTTTGACCTGTCCAGTGCATTTCTCGCTTCATCCTGATGTAGAAAAAAATGTTGAGTTCGTATACAACGATTAATTCATAATCGCATAACCAATTCTACATTGTAGGCATTGCTTACTATCACAGTAGTTTGTCTTAAGCTCTAAAAGGGCTTGAGAGTCTTTAGCATTTTCTAATTCAAAACCAATAGAATGCATGGTTTTGGTAATGCTATTTTTTTCAGGTTTTAATTCTTCTAGCCAGCTCATGGCGCGGTTGCAAAATTGATTTTCGCCCTTCTCTTTTCCATAAATGAACAGCAGTGGAATGACTGTGTTGATCATAAGAAGCTCAATGAAATTTTTACCTAGTTTCTTCTTTATGATTTGATCACTGACTTTTCCGAAGGTGTAGTGATTGTCCCAATATTCGCTAGCTTCTACATTGAAAAAGGTAATAACTTTTTTTAGCTCAGACGTTTCTAAAACTTTAGAAAGTAAATGACTAGATTGATGCAATAATTTAGAAAACTGTGCTAGACGAATAGTCGGGAAATTAGCAGGACGCAGCCGCAAGAAATTAATGCGGTGTAGGGGTATGTTTTTTAATGAATAGAGTTTTTGAAGAAAAGAATATTCTTTTTGCAATTCAATAAAATAAGCATCGTTATGCTCTTGCTGTAAAAATCCTGCTTGCCCGAAAAGAATCGCTTCTATCTGCCTAAGATTAATTTTGTGCTTGGCGAATAACTTACTTGGAGTATTCTCTGCAATTTTTTGAAACGGTTCTTGGTTGATTTTTAAGCCAAAGTTGCGAGCCACAAGTATATAAAACACTTCTTCCCAATGTTGATTGGTTTGAGCTAAGAGTGTTTTCACATCTTGCGTTTTTCGTTCTAATCGTTCAATTAAAACACGTTCTAGCATGTGTGTTTTACGTAGTTTGCCTATGTCTTTTAGCATGGATTGACAAGGGATTTCTTTATCAATACGCATAAGTTCTTCATAACGTTCAAGAAGAGTAGGGCGAATGTGGTTTTTAATTTCTAGTGTAGGAAAATTTAATTCTACAAAAGTATCGTGCTCATACACAACGTGTAAAATCAATTTATTATAAGCTGGATTGTCATCATGTTTATGTTTCATCCAATCGCTTGATTTTAGATGAAGTTCTACATTACCTGCCCATTTAGTAGATCCAATTTGAATTTGGGCATTTAAAAAATCGGGCCCACCATCAGTATTGAGCCTGCCAGAATGAATGACTTGAACGTTTTCACCTTCAATAGTTTGTAGCTCATCTATTTTTTCCAGAAACTGGTGCTGCCATATAAACTGTAAAAGATCCTCACTAAACACTGTGGTAAATTACGAATGAAACAATTATGAATTACGAGAACTCATTATTTCTTTCATTTCTTCTGCTACTTTTTTAGCCTGATACGCAGCTGCTTCGGCAAAGTTTTTATCTTGACTAGCAAAGATGATTGCTCGTGATGAATTCACTAGAATACCCACTTCTTCGTTCATGGCTACATCAGAAATCGCTTTTAAATTTCCTCCTTGCTTTCCAACCCCCGGAATGAGTAAAAAATGATTGGGTATCATTTTTCGTAAATCGCCTAAGTGTGTTGCTTGTGTAGCACCCGTTACAAACATTAGATTTTCATCACTGCCCCATGTACTTATTTGCCCAATCACTTCTTCATACAATTTTTTGCCGTTGGCTAATTCTTGTAGTTCAAAGTTTTCAGCACCTTTATTAGAGGTTAATCCAAGAACGATGGTCCATTTGTTTTTATAGTTTAAAAAGGACTGCAAGGAATCTTTACCCATATAGGGTGCAACCGTCACAGCATCGCAATTCATTTTTTCAAAAAATGCCTTAGCATATTGATTAGAAGTATTCCCAATATCGCCTCGCTTGGCATCGGCAATTATAAAATGCGTATCGGGAATCATTTTGAAGGTTTCCATTAAATTTTCCCAGCCTTCTGCTCCTTGTGATTCGTAAAAAGCGGTATTCACTTTATAGCTCACACAAAAGTCTTTTGTTGCTTCAATTATAGCCTTATTAAAAGCTAGAACATCGCCATTCAAATGAGGTGGAATTTTTTCTATATCACTATCTAATCCTATACAGAGATAAGATTGTTTTTGACGGATTTGATGAACAAGTTCTTGTCTAGTCATTTAAGAATATTTTTCTAATTTATCATCTATCAAAGCATCGCCTTCTTTTTTAGCGTGTAGTTTGAGGTTAATAATTAAATCATCCGCACCCGCTAATAGACAAGAGTGTTTGATATCTTCTACCAAATTCATTACCTCTTCATATGTTCCTTCTACTACCGTTTCAAAGGGACAAACAACATGCTTTAATCCACTTTCAGCAATAAGAGCAATAGCCTTATCAATAATGGTATACTTATCTTCAGCGGAAGAAAATGGTAAAACCTGTATGGCGAGATTGACTTTTTGCATTAGGTGGTAATTTCTACAATTTGTGTCGGATCTAAATTGGCATTTCTTATACTTACATGTTGTGCTACACTTTCTGCGAGCTTGGTAAATGCCTCTTGGGTTATTTTATCATCTTCGTTTAGTACGGCTGGTTTACCTTCATCGCCACCTTCTCGAATACTTTGTACTAAGGGGATTTGTCCCAGATAGGGGATTTCAAATTGCTCTGACAACTGTTTGCCACCACCTTTTCCGAAAATATAATATTTATTTTCCGGTAATTCTGCTGGCGTGAAATAAGCCATGTTTTCTACCAAGCCTAAAATGGGGACTTTAATCTGCGGTCCGTCAAACATCATGATGGCTTTTTTGGCATCTGCCATAGCCACCTCTTGTGGGGTACTTACAATAACGGCTCCCATTACCGGGATGGTTTGTACCATTGTTAAATGAATATCGCCCGTACCTGGCGGTAAGTCAATGATTAAATAATCTAACTCTCCCCAATTTACATCCGTTACAAATTGTTTGAGCGCACTACTAGCCATGGGCCCACGCCAGACGACCGCCTGCTTATCATCAATCAAAAGACCAATGCTCATAGCTTTTAAACTTCCGCTAGTCTGTCCATCGGGTGTTACATCAATCGGTATAATTTTTCCCTTGCCGTCGACGTCCTCCATCATAGGTCGTTCTCCACGAATACCCAACATGATCGGGATGGAAGGTCCGTAAATATCAGCGTCCATAATGCCTACTTTGGCACCTGACTTTGCCAAGGCGAAGGCTAAATTGACAGACACGGTAGATTTTCCGACTCCGCCTTTTCCCGAGCCAACGGCAATTATATTTTTAACACCTGGTAAAACATCTTTTTTATCCATTCGGTTACTACCAATTTCAGTGATAAAATTTATCGCTACTTCTGTTTCTGTGCCGAATTTTTTATGCAAAGCTGCCGTGCAACTTTTTTCTAAGTGAGGTTTCATCATGGCATGAGCCACGGTTAAATTGAACTTGATTTTATTACCTTCAAGCTCAATTTTATCCACCATTTTAAGATAAATCAAATCTTTATTTGTACCCGGAACGGGTATTTCTGCAAGCACATTTTGAACCTCTTGAACCGTCATTTCTAGAATATAAACTTTTGTTAAGCGAAGATAGACCACGCTGTTGTACTTTGCAGAGAATCTGTAATTGAATACTTTTATAGCCTTGTGAAATTCTTACGACTTATATTATTTATAGTTATTTTTTGTGCTCAGAAAAATGTGAGTGCGCAATACGGATTTAATAATATGGTAGAATTGACTGGGGTCATTATGAGTTCCGATAGTTTGCGCTATCTGCCTTATGTTTCTGTGAAATTATCTGGCACTGACCGCGGAGTGATTAGTAATAGAAAAGGAGTGTTTTCTTTAATTGCACCCAAGGGCACTAAACTTGAATTTAGTTGCATGGGTTATCGCAAAAAAACGTACACCATTCCTGATACTTTAACTCAAGCTCGTTATTCTGTGATTCAATTGATGTCTCAAGATACTTTTTATCTGCCGATTACTGTGATTCGGCCACTCATGTCTCGAGAAGAGTTTGAGCGAGCTTTTGTACAATGGGAAATCCCACCGGATCAAATCGAAGTGATTCGTAGAAATACTGAAATGAATACCATTCGGGCTATGACTTATATTCTACCGAAGGATGGAAACGAGCATTTAGATTATTACCAATCGCAAGCCTTGAAACGCAGGTATTGGGCAGGTGGTCAACCGCCAATGACCATTTTTAATCCGCTCAATTGGGCTGAGTTTTTTAAGTCGTGGAAACGAGGTGATTTTAAACGACAGAAATAGGTTTATGGAATCCTAGACTAGTCTGCATCTTTTAAATATGAGATACTTATTTCCGTTATGTTTACTTTTCATTTTGGCCACTGCGAGTTCATTTAAAAACCCAAAGTATGTCCTTGGCGTGTGGTCCTATCATCCTCAAAAAAAGTGTTACTCCAAACTTAAAAAAATGCCAGAGGGCTACTGTATGGTTTTCAAAGAAAAAGGAAAATTAATTCTTCGTCAAAACTCAGGACGGTGCGGCACCCCACCTATTACCTATTCTAATGTGCCAGGTACTTGGGAATGGAGTACGGACTCTACAATAACTATGAAATATGAAAGCTGGATGGGTCCTGTAGAAGAAGAATGGGTTGTTCGTTCTTTAGGTAAAAACTGGCTTGACATGAAGCCAATTGCTCGAATAAAATAATATTTTGTACTATCTGTTTTTAACAGACTATAAGGCACAAGCTTTCTTTATTCTACCGAACTTTACGAAGTATGAAAAAAGGAATCCTATTGGTGTTAATTTGTTTTGGCTTAGGCGCGACTTCGCAAGCACAAACTTTGAGTAAGAAAGAAGCCAACAAACTGAGTTCAGATGTTAACAAGAGCATAGACAAATTTTCTACTGCTGTAGAAAAAGCCAATTGGCAAAAAGTTCAAAGAGTAGTGGATCGAACCTCAAAAGATGTGAGTCAAAATATAGATCAGCTACTAACTATTATTGAGAAAGTGGATTTCTCAAAATTGATAAAAACGATTGAAACAGCCGCTGATAAAATGGAACAAAATGTTGACATGATTGAGCTTCAAAAAAGAGTAGAAGACATGGGCGCAAAAATTGAAAAAACGTTTTCAGAAAAACAAACTCGATAGGCGTATTAAAAAACTAAGATTAATTTATTTTTAGTTTTGTCAACTTTTTCGATTATGATTTTCATGTACAACCTATCAATAATTTTTAGATACAGTGATTCAGAATCTTTATAAAGAAATATCAAAAAGGTAACAATTAGGCAATACGCAAAATTGAAAAATTTGGATTTTAGTGATTAAATTTAGTAACACAAAATAAAACTTTCTTACAACACATTTTTTTATTTTTGTTAAATGTGCCACTACGCTAAAACAAGTATTACCCAGATGCGAAATCAATATGCAAATTTAGAGCTTCCGAATGGTGTATATGTATGGGTTTGTAAAAGCGCTGGTGAAATTATAGATACTGGCAAAGTAATAATAGAATAAAGTATGAATAAAAAAACAATAATTATAACCATCTGTTTTTTGAGTTTGCAAAGCATTGCTTTGCAAGCTCAAAAAACTCACTTTAGTGATAAGTGGATTATGGGTGCTTACGGTCAGTTTCAGTTAAACTTCACCCCCTCCGCCGTAGCTGATTCATTTAAGAATAACAACTTGGATACTCAATTATTTGCCGCTCATAGTGGTATTTGTGATAGTAATGGACGATTACTTTTACTCTGTAACGGCTACACTCTTTTTGATAGTAACGGTAGCGTAGTTCAAGGCGGTGCGCAACTCGTTAGTTCGTCTTATTTTAATACCAATAATCAAACTAGTGGACAGGATCAAAGCAGCATTATTTTACCTATGGATTCGGGTCTGTATTATGTAATTGTCCAAAATGTAACGGATTGGCGTTTAGCTCAATGGAATAATAGTTTTCTAGATTTAGACGTGTTTGACGAATTAATACTCTATAAGGTAGATATAAAAGGGAATAATGGCCTGCCCAGAGTAATTGATACAACCTACCTCACGCAGAATGATAGTTTGAACAATTCTATGATGATGGCCTGTAAGCATAATAATGGTAAAGATTGGTGGTTAATAAAGCCTACACGAATTCATGCTGGCTTTACTGATCCCCTTTTTACTGCTCTGCCATGGCCGGCCGCTAAAAATAGGGTAGCCAAAATTTTCATTGGTAGGGATAGTTTATCGGCACCCAACTATCAAGATTTTCCTAATTCGTATATCTCACATAATTCAAGTGCGGGACAAATTGGTTTTAGTTGTGATGGTTCTAAATTCGCATTAACAAGTTATCAATTGAACAAATTATTCATAGCAGATTTTGATCGATCCACCGCGCAGTTTTCCAATCCACAGTTTATCGATGTACCAATACTGCCCAGGCAAAGTCCTTTTAACCCTAACCTGATGGATTCTACAAACGTAGGTGTTTGTTTTAGTCCCAATAGTCAGTTTATATACGTAACGAAAGATTATAATATTGTACAATATGATTTGCTCGAATCAGATCCTTCCAAGCAGTGGTATCATGTTGCGGGTATTGATTCTACCTGGCAGTTTTTTACAGGCTATGGTAACATGAACCTTGGAGCAGATAATAAGCTGTATGTGGGTAATCGAGGGGCTATAGCTCGCGAAATAAGTTATATAAATCACCCAAGCCGTAAAGGCGCAGCCTGTGATTTTCGGAAAAGAGGTCTCGACTTTAGCCATGCTCCATTCGGTGCTGTATCTCGCCCACCTACGCAGCCCTACTACGATATGGATTTAGTACCCTGCGATACGAGTATAGACAGAGGCGAGCCGAATGCATTGCCACAATGGAGTGTAGAGAATATTAAATTGAAATTATTTCCTAACCCTACCGATGGTTTTATAAATATTGAAATAGAGGGGGGCCTTACGTCCTATCAGTATCAGTTAGTGAGTATAACGGGTAGGCAGATACAAAAGGGTGTGCTCAAAAGTCAGTTGGATGTAAGTGATTTACAAAGTGGAATGTACCTACTCAGCATTTATAATCAGCAAGCGCAAATAGTGCGGAAGGTATGGGTGCAATAATCATGTATGACTAGTGCTTCTTTTTACCAGGATTGGGTTTGATAAATTTAGTATCTTCAGGAATATCGGTAAACTTAGCAGGGGCTTTCCCTTTTTTTCTACTCCAAATACCCGGAGGTAATTTTCCTGAGGAATGCGGATACTTCGCCATTCTATTTCGATAGGCTACGCTATCTGCTTTGGTGGCATAATCTTGTACATACACTAGTTCATCCCATTGAAATTCTTCAATTTTTTGTATTTCGTTGAAAGGAGGTTTGTAGTAAATCCAAAAGCCATGACGCACTGAGCCTAAAGAGGTAGGAATCACTTTTTCTTTAAAGCCGCCGTCAGGCTGTTCTACTTGAATCGTATCATAGGGGACGTCCGTGCGCAAGGCTTTATACTGACCTTTACAAACCAAGCGCCCTTCGTTGTAAAACTTGACTTCGCCATTTTTAAAACCATTGTAGTAATTCGTTTGATTCAGAAGCAATCCATTTTTTTGATACATTTTCCAGCTTCCTTGTTTTTTATCATCAGTATACTCACCCAGTTCGTAAAATGAGTCATCGCCATAGCGGCTCTGATTGAAAATACTCCACATACCCGTTTTTTTTCCTTGCGCATCTGTTCGGTTTATGGTGTCGCCATTACCGTTTATCGCAAACTGATTGGGGCTCAATTGATTCGTTTCTTGAGCAGCACAATTCAAACTGATTTGTAGAAAAACAAAATATGTAACTAATTTCTTCACTATCGTAGCTTCCTTTGCTAAATTAGTTAAGCATTTTATTTATTATGTATAAGTTTTTCACAATAATTATCCTTCTGTTATCGAATAACATTCTGTTAGCCCAGAACACTTCTTCAAGTGTGAGTCGTTTTCAAACCTTTGAAAAACGGTATGAACAGGAAAATTACTTAGATAGCGTTTTGTTTCGATCAGTTGGGCCTACCATCATGAGTGGTCGCGTAGTAGATATAGAAGTGAATCCTAAAAATAGCAATGAGTTTTTTGTAGCGTATGCCAGTGGAGGAATCTGGCACACAGAAAATAACGGACTTTCTTTTCAACCCATTTTTGATCATGAGGCAACGCATACTATTGGTGACATGGCCATGAATTGGAAAGATAATATTTTATGGGTCGGTACGGGCGAAGTAAATTCTTCTCGCTCTTCGTATGCTGGCTTGGGAATATTCAAAACGTATGATCGTGGAAAAAATTGGGAACATTACGGCTTAGAAGAAACGCACCATATCGGAAAAATTATTTTACATCCTAGTGATAAACGCACAGCTTGGGTAGCGGCGCTGGGTCATTTGTATACAAACAATAAGCAGCGAGGTGTTTTTAAAACGACTAGTGGCGGTAGAAGTTGGAAAAAAACATTGTTCATTAATGACTCAACGGGCTCTGTAGATTTATCTATTCACCCTAAAAATCCAAATGTTTTGTATGCTGCTAGCTGGACGCGCACCCGAAAAGCATGGAACTTTACTGGGAGTGGTGAGGGTTCGGCAATTTGGAAAAGTACGAATGGAGGAGAGCAATGGAAAAAAATTACAAGCTCAGCCAATGGATTTCCACAAGGAAAAGGAGTTGGTAGAATTGGAATCGCCATTAGTGCATCAGAACCCAATATCATTTATGCTTTGCTGGACAATAATTTTCACCAAGAAAAAACGGATAAAGAAGAGAAGGTGAAAGCAGCCGATTTCTTGAACATGGATGAAAAGAAATTTAATAATTTATCGAAGAATAAACTCAATGATTTCCTCAGACAAAACGGCTACCCAAAAAAGTATGACGCAGAAAGTGTAAAGGAAGACATTAAAGAAGGAAATTATACTATAGCCGATATTGGAAAATGGAGACTAGCAGATGCAGATGCTGAGCTTTTTGAAACACCGATCTACGGAGCTGAAGTTTATCGCAGTACTGACGATGGTCAGCATTGGGATAAAATGAATACCAAACTATTGGACGGAGTGTATTTTACCTATGGTTACTACTTTGGAACGATTTCGGTTTCACCTAAAAATTCGAATCATGTTTGGATTGGTGGGTATCCTTTGTTGCTAAGCAAAAATGGAGGGAAGACATTTAAGCAAAAAGATGGTGATAATACGCACCCCGATTATCATAGGGTTTGGATTAATCCGAACAATCCCAAACATATTATTGCCTGCAATGATGGAGGAATCAATATTAGCTATGATGAAGGAAAAAAATGGGCAATTTGTAATACGCCCGCCGTTGGTCAGTTCTATACGGTAGCCGTTGATAATGCGCGCCCGTATAACGTATACGGCGGTCTGCAAGATAATGGAACATGGGTGGGCAGCAGTTTAACTTCAGAAAATACACGTTGGCAACAACAAGGACAATATGCTTACAAACGTTTGGGCGGTGGAGACGGAATGCAAGTGCAAGTAGACACGCGCAATAATAATACGGTTTATCTTGGCTATCAATTTGGAAATTATACTCGTCGGGGAGGTGGTAAAAGAATCCGTATTAAACCGATTCATGATATTGGAGAAACGGCTTATCAATTCAATTGGCAAACACCCATTCTATTGAGTAAACACAATCAAGATATTTTTTACTATGGAAGTAATAAATTTCATCGGTCTATGAACAAGGGGGCTGATTTACAAACCCTAAGTGAAGACCTTAGTACGACATCTCACAAAGGGAATGTACCGTTTGGAACAATGACAACGCTTAGTGAAAGCCCTAAAAAATTCGGACTCCTATATGCAGGGACTGATGATGGAACTGTTTGGCGAAGTGATGACGTTGGGTATCATTGGGAAAAAATAACTACCGGTTTGCCTGAAGGAAAATGGGTAACACGCTTGATTGCCAGTGAGCACATTGAAAGTAGAGTATACGCTGCTCTAAATGGATATCGTGATGATGATTTTACGCCTTACTTATATCGCAGCGATGATTATGGAAAAACGTGGCAATCGATTCAAAATAATTTGCCCTTTGAACCAATTAATGTAATGAAAGAAGATCCTAAGGAGGTGAGTATTGTTTATGTAGGAACAGATAATGGACTTTATGTTTCAACGGACAATGCTAAAAATTATAGTCCTTGGCATGGTGGCTTGCCTAGGGTAGCGGTGCATGATATTGCGATTCAGAAAAGAGAGAATGAAATTGTACTAGGAACGCACGGGCGCTCTGTTTATATTTCGTCTTTGGATTTAGTTCAAAAATTAAATCGTTTCAAGGATAAAGACATAGCCATATTGGCGATTGCAGATCAAAAGTTTAGTAGGCAGCTAGGAAAAAAATGGGCCAGTTTTGCCGATCCGTATTCCTATGAAGTTCCGATTCGTTTTTTTACTCAAAACGGAGGCGCTACTGTGCTCCGTGTACTAAATAATAAAATGAAATTATTGTATAAAAAACAATTTCAATCAGGGAAAGGATGGAACCTGACTGAATATAATTTTAGCGTACAAGAAAACTTTATAAGAAATCTCAAGAATAAAATTCAACCCTCAGATGATGATCAATATTATCTGCCGGCTGGGGATTATTTTGTAGAAATTGAAAATAGTAAGGGTCAGAAAGAGCGAACCGCATTAAAATTGACGGACAAAGAGTAGTTAGTTAAAAAGATGATCCGTTTTTAAAATTTGGGTAATGTACCATTTCTCGTCTATCTCTACAACACTTACAGGAAGTAAGAGTTCTTTCTTATTGTAGGTGAAGAATAAACTCATGGCTTGTGTTTTTACTTGGCCGTCTTTTTTTTTCTCCAGCTTATAGGAGACCAAATCAATCCTATTGACCGCAATGTTTTCTTCTTTGATGTGCGTTTGTATTTTTTCAAAATTCTCAATGAATTGATTGTGCATGGGTTTTAAGTAGGTATTATTTTTTTGCTTTAAATTCATTCCGGCGCTTTCTTTAGGAAGAACAGCATAGGCTGCATTAATATCTAAAAAGCGACTATCAATCACTTTAATATCATTTGTTTTGATAGCTTTAAACATAGAGTGAGCAATTTCAGCCACATTTTGTTGCGCATAAGTTGGTACAGTAGCCAACAATACTACTAAAAGAAAAAAGAATCGTTTCATTGTCTATAAAGTTAGAAAAGCTTTTAACGAAAGAATGGTAATGAATTGAAAAAAGCTACGATTTATACTTTTTTAGCAATTCTTTCTCAGAGTCAATTTGCTTTTTTTCAACCCGAGCGGAAAGACGAATACTGATTTCATATAGAATCATGATGGGAATTGCCACAATAATTTGAGAAACCATATCGGGCGGTGTAATCACAGCAGACATTACTAATACGATCACAATCGCATAGTTTCTGTATTCACGCATGAAGCGGGGGGTAATCAATCCAATCTTTGATAGAAAGTATACCACAACGGGGAGTTCAAATATGAGTCCAGTTCCTAAGGATAAGCTAAGTACCGTACTGAGATAATCATCGATTTGAATATCATTAATTATTTGTTCGCTCACAGTGTAGTTGGCAAAAAAGTTTACCGTGTATGGCGTAATGATAAAATAACCGAAGAGCACACCTATAAAAAATAGAAGAGAAACCCAAAAAATAATTCCACGACTTGTGCCAATTTCCTTGGGTGTAAGCGCCGGTTTTAAAAAACGCCAAAGTTCCCACATCACATAGGGGAAAGTAGCGATAAAGCCAAACACCATTGACGACTTTATGCTCATCATGAACTGCCCGCTCAATTTAAAATTTTGAAAATTGATGCTAATGTCCTTCATGCATAGATCGGGCATATTAAAATACATAGCCAAGGAGCAAAGCCATTGATAAGGCGGGAAGTCAGCATGAGTTGGCGCAAGAATTAAGTGATGAAAAATTTGCTTATAAAATACAAAACTTAATATGGCTCCTAAAATTAGTGCCACTGACATTCTCAACAAGTGAGAGCGAAAGGCTTCTAAATGACCAATAAAAGTTTGATCGCTATTTTCTCCTCGGCCAAACACCTAACTTAATTCTTAGATACATCAACCTCAAACCCTATGGAGTAAGGCGCATTTTTTGCATTGCAAACAATTAAGGCATTCTTTTTGTTTTTGCCAGGCTTCCCCGCGCTGTTAAACTCTAAAGTTATTTCAGCAGTGCCTCCAGGAGGTACAGGGTCTTTAGAAAATTGCGGAACCGTACAACCGCAGCTTACTTGAACATTGGCAATCATGAGTGGTTTGTCGCCTACGTTTTCAACAGTATAAGTGTGTCGTGCTTTGTCTCCTTCCTTGATAGACGCAAATTGATGAATGGAATCCTTAACACGAATGCTTGTCTTTTCCATCTCGCGTACTTTGGCTTCTCTTTCTTTTTTTTCTGCATTCGGGTCGGTGCCAACGGGAGCCTCAGTAGAACTAGCCGACGAAAAATCAAAGAGATCAGCTAATTGGGTAGTACTAATTCCGCTTACTTCAATCATAGCAATTGTAAGCACGGACAGCGTTAACAAGGTCAACAATATTGTTTTCAAGGTAGAGTTCATGGCGCAAAAATAATGGTTTTCACACTTAAACAGGCAAGGAATTAAATTTTAGAATTTCTTTTAGAAATAAAGAAATCTTGCATAATTGTTCGGCATTCGTCTGCTAGAATATTAGTTAAGATATTTTTTTTCTTGAAAAAAGGGTGTGCGTTTTGTTGAAGAAAACCGCTTTTTTTATCCGAGGCCCCAAAGACAATGGTTTCAATCCGACTCCAATAAAGCGCGCCGCTGCACATCATACAAGGCTCAATGGTAACGTAAAGCTTAGCTTCTGGAATAATTTTATTTCCTACTTTCTCAAAAGCTGCTGTGAGAGCAATCATTTCTGCATGTGCGGTGGCATCTCTTAATTTTTCAGTTTGATTATAACCCCGACCTATAATGCTATCATTCAGCACGACCACGGCTCCTATCGGAACCTCATCATCCCTTTGCGCTTTTTGTGCTTCAGCGAGGGCTTGGCGCATAAAATACTCATGCGAAAAAGGGTTTATTGTTTCGTTTTTAGCCATTCTGTTACGGTAGTATAGACTCTATTATTTTCCTTTATTTGATAATTTGGAAAGTGATCTTCAGCGGTAAGTAGCAATTCTTCAAATGTGACTACGCGCCTTGATTTATTTTTTAGCCTACGCAAAAATCTTCGCTTTGGTATTTTTTTATTTTTTCTGAAAACTTCGATTGAACTATTCTCAATTTCTTTCATGATGGTAGAAATTGATTTTTCAATAGTGACATTCTTGGCTTGTCCTTTTTTAGTGAGTAGAAAATAGGCTTTTTCTTCTCCAATAATTTTGGCTTTAATATCAGTGAGTGTCAAATTGTATACATTGTTTATGTAAGTAAACTGAACAGATTCACCGATTTTTATATCTTCTTTTTTTAAATTACTAGCACCGAGTAGGATATCGATTACTGCGCGTTTTCTACTGACTTGACCGAGTGAAATTCGAATGGGTTCTCCTTCACTATCAATTACTTTAAACGTCTTTTCAGCCATTTCGATTTGTAAACCCTCTTTTGGAATGATGAGTTGCTCGTTGCTGGTGAATAAAGTCCGTAACACAAACCAACCAAAACAAGCGAAGGCCACAGCGGAAAGCAATAAAAGCATTTTTCCTTTCATAAAGCGAAGGTAATTTTTTGCATTTAGGAAACAGAAACTTGCCTTGTTAAATGTTTATCTTTAGGTTTCGAATGAAAAAAAATATACTTCTTCTATGGGCCGTAGTTAGTTCATTGACGGTTTTTGCTCAGCCCGCTATCAATCCATGTGGTAGTCTCACGGATATTCATGTAGTAGTGATTGGGTCATCAACTGCTGCAGGAACGGGTCCGACGATTTCCTCTAATGCGTGGGTGAATCGCTATCGTACTTATCTGCAAACAATAAATCCGAACAATTTAGTAACCAACTTAGCCATTGGTGGTACCACTACCTATCACATTATGCCTAATTGGTTTATGACTCCTGCCAATCGTCCTCCAGTCATTGTTTCCAATAATGTTACGCAAGCAGTCGCTCTAGGAGCCGATGCTATTATTGTAAATATGCCATCTAATGATGCTGCCAATGGATTTGGAGTCAATGAGCAGATGTTTAATTTTCAGACAATACAAAGTGTAGCTGATAGCGCTGGGATTCCCGTTTGGATTTGTACCACTCAACCAAGAAACTTTAGCAATGCGCAAAAAGCTATTCAGCTTGCCGTTCGAGATTCGGTATTAAGTTATTTTGGTTCTCAGGCCGTAGACTTTTGGAGTGGCTTTGCAAATTCAACGAATTCGATTGACAGTTTTTATGATTCAGGAGACGGGGTGCACATGAATGATACAGCTCACGGAGTGTTAAATCAACGCGTTGTAAACTTAGCGATTCCAAATTTGGTAAGTGATACCTTATCGTATACTGATCATATTGTCAATGATCTTTACGTAACCAACGCCAGTATTTGTGGAGACAGTAATACTACTCTTCATGTAGTAGTTACGAATTTAGGATTACAAAATGCTGGTACGGAGAGCTTGCAAATTGAATCGTTAGATAATAATACGAATTTGTTTTCTACCCTAGCTACTGCTAATATTACTGCCTTGGGAAGTTGTGTTTCAGATACTTTAGATTTTGTAATCAATTCTTACAATGGAGTCGATCAAACCCTACAAGCTTTTATTAATATGAGTGGGGACACGGACCTTTCTAACGATAGCTCGGAAAGTGTCAACTTAACAACGCAAGGTCACCCTTCAATAGTAGGAACGAATGACACTGTATTCAGCGGAGCCAATGCTCAGCTAATGGCTACAACTGCTAGTGCCGATACAATCGTGTGGTATGATGCACTAACGGGTGGAAATATTGTTGGGTATGGAAATCAGTTTCCTTTGACGAATGTAACTGCTAATCAAACCATTTATCCTGAAGCTGTTAGAGGTCCTCTGCATTTTAGAAATTCATTATTCACAACCGCTACGACTACTACGGATTGGAATGGAGTCATGTTTGATATTGTGGCCTTGGGTGATATTATTATTGATAGTTTAAAAATAAAAATGAATGCGAATGGTCCACAAGAAGTTGTGGGTTACAATCGAATGGGTAGTATGGTGGGTGTAGAAATGATACCCTCGGCATGGACAGCCTGGGGAACTGATAGCGTAAATGCGGCCGCCACAGGAGATTTTGAAATTGTAAATTTCCCAGATGTGAGTTTGCAGACCAATGACACCTTAGGAGTTTATGTGCATCTGCAAAGTGTCAATGCTCGGCTATCTTATTTAAATAGTCCAGCCACTGTTTATTCGAATAGTGACATTTCTGTTTTAAATGGAACAGGAGTTTCTCATACATTTGGCGCTACGTACAGTCCAAGAAATTGGAGTGGAGAGGTATTTTATCATTATGGCTTTAATCCGCAAGGAGATTGTTCCTCCGAGCGAATTCCAGTATCTGCTATTATTAAATTTCCTTCTAGCATTGAAAATATTGAAAGCATTGGCTTAAAAATATTCCCCAACCCTTCGAATGGTCTTGTTTATTTTGAAGGCAAAAAGATTCCCAAGATAATCACTTTAAAAGATATTCAAGGACGAACAATTCAAACTAAAAATGTAAGTCATGGACAACTTTCAATAAGCGATTTACAAAGAGGTTTGTACGTACTAACGTTTGAAATTGAAGGGAAACGCTTTGCGCAAAAAATATTATTGGAATAATTACAGCTCAAACACGTCACCGTAATTAGCGATGTTGAACCCTCGCTTTATTACTTCTTTATACTCCTTACTATTTTTATTCAATAAGGGATTAGTATGATTAAAATGAATGAAGTGAATCTTTGCTTTATCTTTTTTTGATAAATCTTTAAAGAGTTCCATACTTTCAATTACAAACGGGTGAGGGATTTGTTTTATATCTCTGCCAGGTAGTTCGTTACCATCGTAAAAAGTTCCGTCCAAGAATGCGTAATCTACTTTTTTGATTTCTTCTATAATGTCTGTTTCCAACTTTTCCCATTTGTCAATATCGGGTATAAAAAGGACTTTTTTACTCGAGAATATTTTATATCCCACAGTTTCGGAGTACTCATCTCGATGCGGAACAATAAATGAACAAATAGCCATAGAGGTATCTCTCTTCACTGGACTCTTTATAGTTCTACAAAATTTATCATTCATATCCAAGAGGCGAACATTCTTGTTTTTAACTAACTGACTCCAAGGGCCGTTCTCCTTTAGAAATTTGGACATCTTTGGCATAGCAAACACAAATACATCACTAGCATTCATAGCTTCCTTGCCCAAATACATTAAACCTGAATAATGACCAATATGTGCATGAGTCAAGAAAATACCATCAGGTGTTTCTTTGTGCTCAAAAGAGGCTAATTCATTAAGTGTTTTCAATTGGGTAGGCATGTCTGGCGTAGCCTCAAAGAGACTGGTTTTTTTACTTTCAGGTATTATCAAGCCTAAGCTTACAACTTTTCTTGTAGGATCGGGTTTTTTAAAAAGTGCTGCACAACAATCCTTCTTACAAGCAATATGGGGCGAGCCAGCGTCTTGAACATTACCTAAAACTACAAGGGAAGTTTTAGTAATTTTATTAGTTTTAGTTCGCTCTTGTTTTGGTTCACAAGAAACTACTAATGCAATCAATAATAGAGAAGAAATAATGCGCATTACTGAATGATGATTTTAGTTCTAAGAATTCCGTTTTTTGTTTTTAACTGAATAAAATATGTGGCAGCGGCTAAATTATTTTTGATTCGAATTGAATGTTGTGCTTTCCCTTCTTGAACCACAGAACCTGTAATGTTATAAATTTTATAGTCAACATTTTGAGAAATGTTTTTAATCTTTAAAATTTCATTCGCAGCTAAAATACTTGGGTAAACAATCAATTGATTTTTAGTGATTGAATTAGCCATAGTCGGTGCACAAAAACCAAAGTTCATATTAAAGTTATGATTTAAATAATCAATTAAAACCTTACTTAGCGAATCAGCAAATTTTATTCTATTAGATTTGGTATCTCTTACGCCGGTCCAATTACATTCTATCTGCACACCGTTGGCACTAACTCCAGGAGTAGCACAAGTATGTACTCTTGTATTATGGCCTCCGCTAAAAAAAGGGTCGGTAGTATCTGGATGAATATCTTGCATGCTCGGTACAGAGGGGTAGCCAGCATCAGTGAGTAAAGTCCCTAATGCTTTTGAACCTCTAATCAATTCAGCATGTTTATAATTATTTACATTGGAGGTTACCATATTTTGTATGGAACCGTAGCCAACAAAAGTGGACGTGTTCAAGGTGCTATCACTATTTCGTAACCGAGAACCCCATAATAAATAGCCTAACTCTAATCGTTGTTTGGTATGACCATGACCATGTAAGTCGATATAGAAGTTTTCTGCAAAATTGGATTCGGACAAGAGCCGTGCACTATCTATGTAATGCTGAAAAGCTGTCCAGGCAATTTCTGCATCCAGATTCCCACAGGCACCATCCGTTATATCTCTATTGCAATCGAGTTTGGTACGGCGTAGATTACAAACAATTAAATGAATTCTGCAACCGGTTCGTAAATGAAACATACTATCAATCGCTAGTGCCAATTCTCGGGTTCTGCTATCTCTCACAATGGTAGGGTTATTACACGTTCTATCAGGGATATTGGCAGGTTCTAGTCCGCCGCCATGCGGTGCGGATAGAACAATTGGTACTGTGCCTACATGGTATTCTATATGGTTATTTGGGCTGTAGATTATTTGAGCTTGAATTGAGCTGGCAATTAAAATGAAGAAGATGAAAAGTTTGAGTTGTTTTTTCATTGGTTTAAAGGTAACAAGTTTTTTTACCACGGAAGCAGGAAGAACACTTAGATACACTAAGGCTTAGTGTTACTGAATGAGCTCAGTGTCTCAGTGGTGAATTAGAAGGGGCGCCCTAGAAGCTTTCGCTAATCTTCATCTTAATCCAGAGGTTTTGGTTTAATTCTAGAACCATATGGCAGACTATCTAAAATATCATTCATACTATCCCTTTCATAAAACATGGACATGAAAATATTCGAATCAATTCTCAGTTTATAACTTATACCATTAAGAATGATTCCACCTTGACTAATTTGTCCTTCAAGATTTAGTGTGTCATACGTTCTTTTATATTTATCATTAATTTGTTCATATTCTTCACCACAAGATTTTAATATTTCATAGACACTAACTTTGATATGATTCTCTGAAGAATCAAAAACGCCTTTATAATAAGTAAAGTATCCTTTGTCAATACAATTGAATTCATCAAGACTCTTTGTATAAATTCCTGCCTTTTCCATAAAAGCACTATCATTTTCAAAAAACAAACGACTTTCTTGGTAGTAATTTTCATTAATGTCGCCAACACATGCTTCGTAGGGATTGTTGGTTCTTTCGTATCCAATATAAATATTACGTATTGTTTTATGTTCCATCGCCTTCAAGATTTTCTGATGAATAATGTATTCTGGAGTCTGTTTATAGACTTCGAAATCTTTATCTATTGTCTCACTAGCACAAGAGCAAACTAATAAAGTAATAAGTAACATTAAGGGTCTCATCGGATTAAAGATATAAACTCCTCCTCACTAATAATATTCACGCTACCCAACTTCTTTGCTTTTTCTAATTTGCTGCCCGCTTTTTCACCTGCTATGAGGTAATCTAGTTTGGTACTTACGCCACTCAATATTTTTCCACCTTTGGCTTCGGCCATTTCTTCAGCTTGTTTTCGTTTTAGGGTAGGGAGTGTGCCGGTAAATAAAAAAGTCTTACCGCTTAGCTCGCCGCTAGCTTCTGTTTTTTGTTGGTTTTCAAAATTGAGCCCGAGTGCTTCTAACTCTTTGAGTAAAGTAATATTTCCTTCATGTGTAAAGAACTCTATAATGGATGCAGCTACTTTCGAGCCTATATCTTCAATAGCTAAAAGCTCTTCTTCTGTTTTTGTACTAAGCTCGTTTAGGTTTGAAATTTCGCGAGCTAAATTTTTGGCTGTTGTTTCTCCTACATAGCGGATACCCAAACCAAAGATTAAACGATGTAATGCTTGTGATTTTGTTTTTTCAATAGCTTCTTGCATTTTTTCTATACTCTTGGTCCCAAAGCCTTCCATAGTTTTTATCTCATCATAAGGCAAGCGATACACACCGGGTAAATCGTTAAGTAAACCCAATTCAAAAAATTTACGAATATTACTTTCACCCAAACCGCGAATGTCCATTGCATTTTTTGATGCAAAGTGAATAATACGCTCAGCTACTTGGGCAGCGCAATCTGTATAATTAGGGCATCGCCATACGGCTTCCTCTTCGGGCTTTTCTAATTTCGTTTCGCAAATGGGACAGCTCTTGGGGAAGATCACTTCTTGTTCGCTCCCATCCCGTAGTTCAGGAAATGACTTTACTACGTATGGAATCACATCGCCGGCGCGTTCAATTAAAACGGTATCGCCTAAGCGCATATCTTTTTCTCTTATAATGACTTCATTAAAAAGAGAGAGCGAACTTATGGTAACACCGCCCACATAAACCGGTTCTATTTTTGCAACGGGTGTAATACTTCCCGTGCGACCAACTTGATATTCTATGTTCAATAATTTACTAGTAGCCTGACGTGCTTTGAATTTATAAGCCATAGCCCAACGTGGATGGTGTGAAGTTTGACCAATTATTTCTTGCTGCTCAAAACTGTTGACTTTAATTACCAAGCCATCAATTTCATAAGGGAGATCGTCGCGTTTTTCTTCAAAGTCTGCAGCGTATTGGATTACCTCTTCTATCTTAGAAAATACCTTGGCTATTTCAAAGGAAGAGCGAAAGCCTTTTTTACTCAGGTATTCTAAACTTTCGTAGTGAGTTTTAAAAGGTGTTTCTCCTTGCACATTACTAATTTGATAAACGAAAGCGTCTAAATTTCTTTTGGCTACTTCATTAGGGTCTTTCATTCGAAGTGAGCCAGATGCGGCATTGCGCGGATTTGCCATAGGCGATTTATTCTCGGCCATTAGGTTTTCATTAAACCTTGCAAACTTTTCTTTTTGAATTACAACTTCACCTCGCATTTCTATCTGTTCAATTCCTTGCAAAGAAAAATTAGCTGATAATGGGATGCTTTTAATTTGTTTGGTATTGGTTGTAATGTCATCGCCTTGTACGCCGTTGCCTCGTGTAGCCCCTCGGTACAATTGATCCTTTTCATAAATTAAAGAGATGCTAGCTCCGTCAAATTTCGGTTCAACGCAGTATTGAACTACTGGATTTTTTTCTACATTCAGCGAGCCTAATAAGTCTGCGCTTACCTCTTCCTGATCTTTGCTTAGTGATTTTAAATTGCGCTCATGCCAATCTTGTAAATCGGCTGCGTTATAACTATTATCCAAACTTAACATAGGCACTAAATGCGGTACGGTTTTAAAGTCCGGATTTAAGCCTTTTGCTACACGTTGACTGGGAGAATCAGCTAGTATAAGATTTGGATTTTCTGATTCTATTTTTTTTAATAGAGCAAATAAAGTGTCATATTCTTTATCAGCTAATACAGGATTATCTTTTACATAGTACTTCCAATCGGCATAGTTCAGAATTTGGATTATGGGATTTATATCATTTTTATCCCAAGTTTTGGTGTTGCCTTTTTGGATAAATTGTTTGGCCTGTTCTAGCAATATTTTTTCTTGACTCGCAGTGTACACAGGACAAATGTATTTCATTCTTCAGACTATTTCTGTCTTACCACTCATCATAATTCTAATCCCGCTTATCCCGAAACAGTCGCTGTGATGCAATAATGACAAGGCTTTTTACTACCTTTGGTTTTCAACAAATTAAAAAACTATGGGCATTTTATTAGCAGGCATAGGTGCAGTATTTAGTTACTTACCTATTATTTTAATTATTTTTATTGTTATTCAAGGTTTCTTCGTTGTGAAGCAGCAGACGGTTGCCTTGATAGAGCGGTTTGGTAAATTTCGCTCCGTACGTCGGGCTGGTTTTCAATGGAAGATCCCTATTATCGATCGGATTGCTGGAAGGGTAAGTTTGAAAGTACAACAGTTAGATGTAATGGTAGAAACCAAAACGAGTGATGATGTATTCGTTAGGTTGAAAGTTTCTGTGCAATTTATGATTTTACCTGACAAGGTATATGATGCTTTCTACAAATTGGATAATCCCCATGCGCAGATAACAGCTTACATTTTTGATGTAGTTCGTGCTGAAGTTCCTCGTCTAAAATTAGATGACGTATTTGAAAAGAAAGATGATATTGCGATTGCCGTAAAAAGAGAATTAGATGAAGCCATGCTTTCGTATGGATACGGAATTGTAAAAGCACTCGTGACCGATATTGATCCTGCGGAGGAAGTAAAAGTTTCTATGAATCGTATTAATGCTTCGGAGCGTGAGAAAATGGTGGCAGAGTATGAGGGTGAAGCAGAAAGAATTCGAATCGTAAAAATTGCAGAAGCAGAAGCCGAAAGTAAAAGATTGCAAGGGCAAGGTATTGCAGATCAGCGTCGTGAGATTGCTAAAGGGCTAGAAGATTCCATGTCGGTTTTAAACCGTGCGGGGATTAACTCTCAAGAGGCATCTGCCTTGATCGTTATTACACAACACTATGATACCTTGAGCGCAGTAGGGCAAAATACAAGAAGTAATTTGATACTTATGCCTAACTCGCCAGCGGCAGCTAGTGATATGTTGACTGATATGGTGGTTGCGTTAAATGCAACACAAAATATGCAGAAAGAAGGCGAGGGTTAAACTAAAAGGGCTAGAATGAAATTGAGTGCCAAACTATTTAAATAGTTTGGCATTTTTATAAATAGTCAAATGCAGCTTTTACCTATTTTAATTAGTAGGTATGAGTTGTATTTTAACGGCTATGGATAATGATTGGAAGAGGAGAATTTTACTTCTTAGTATTACTAGTATTTTCAGAAATTGAAACCGTAGAAAGCCTATTGTTACAAAGGGCAACTGTTTTTATTTTAGTGAACTCTCTGTAAGTAACGGCTATCGAAAAGGTGTCGCATTCTAAATGTACTTTATCATAGAAAATCCTCATGGGGTGATGGACTTTAGAAAATTCAGTTGAATCGGTGGTACTAGAGATAATTATTTCGGTTGAGTACATTGAAGGAAATAGTTGATACGGTATCCAATTGATGAATGGCATATCGAGTAAGAATCGGTCTACATATATTTTCTCTGGTATTGTAACCGCCAATGCAGTATAAATAAACAGTGCTATATAGGCTATTTTTTTTATAACGTCTTGCATGATCTATTTTGGGTGGCCTGCCGATATGTTTTTCTTCCCCAGTTGGCAATAAGTTTTGATTTCATAAAAGGGTAGAAAAAAGATAAGATTGGTATTCGGGCAAATGCTTCACAGTAGGTATCATAGCCCAAATATTTCTCTGACTTGCTTGTGGCGGCAATATGCACCACCGTTTTGTTGTGGTCGAGTTCAGTAGTAGTGTCCTGAACATATGATAAATGCAAATATTTAGAGTTGAGAAATTTAAAAATTGAGAATGTGTTTTTACAAATTCTGCAATTCTTATCAAAATATATTGAGAGCGGCTCGGCTTTATGCGACTTGAAAATGACGAGCGTGAAAAGTATACCTACAATAGGCCCAATAGCGTCGAATATAGCAAATGATATGGAAGCAATCATACCGGATAGTACAATTAAAGGGATAAGTATACCAAGAGTAAATGGTAAAAGAAAAGAAATGGCGACTAAAAATTCACCAACTAATAGAAGATAAGAAGTATGAACCCATTCTTGTATGTGAGTGAGAAATTGTCTAGGGTGCTGTCCCGAAATCCAGCCAGGAGTAAGCTTGCCAAGGAATGCTCCTATAAATAGAAAACTTACGATTACTCGACCTAACATAATTTGATGATTCTCTTTCTTTAATGAATCAATGAATAGCCATAGAAACATATAAAAGGATACTACACTATGCTGAGAGCCAAATGATTCGGGATGAATAACTTGGAGCAAGCAGCAAAATAGTCCTAGTAAATAAGCATACTTATTCCGAAGGAGAATTACTACTACTGTTATAACATCTAGATAAAATGGATTTAACGAATATAAAATACTTGGGAAAAAATCATTCTCTATATAAATATTCTGAAAATAAAATGATCCTAATTTTTTGTATAGCATGTATTTGCTAATTAGGTATATTACGAAAAGCATCAGATATTTATTGTCAGTTATATATCTCATTAAAATTTTCGTGTTCTTCATTTTTGCTAAGCAGACTTAAAAATATATTAAACTCTAGCTAGTTTTCACAAGTAATTTGGATAAACGATTTGTGTTTTTATATATATCAAGTTTATCATCAAAAATAGCAAAAGCATTTTGGCGCATGCACTCTACGTCATCTTCTGCAAGATTAGAGAATTTTTCTATAATCGAGGCAACCTCTGCAGGATTGAAATCTCTATCAATCAAATAACCATTATAGTTACTTATTACCACTTCACTAATACCACCAATATCGGGTGCTATTACAGGAATGCCCGCCCCAAAAGCCTCCATAATGCTTACCGGCAGACCTTCTGAGTAACTTACGTTTATAAATAAATCTACATGATTTTCAGCTAGGTAATTAGGAACTTCTTTCATTTTATAATTTTCAAGAAAATCATAATTCACGTTGGAAGAATCAAGCTTGGCATGAGCCACTTCTTTAAGTTTACTCATTAAATTCTCGGATGAATCATTTGCAGCTCGGCCAATATGCACCCAATCCACTTCAATGTTAAGGTACGTAAGAATTTCTATAATCAAGTGTACCCTTTTAACTTCGCTTACATAAGAACAAGATACTATTTTTAAGCGCTGCCTATCTCCGCGAAATGTTGATTTTCCTATACGCAAACCCCCTAAATAATGCACTAAGCATTTCTCGCCTATCTCAGCCCCAAACCTATTATTAATATAATTTTTGCCATGTTCACTAATATTTAAAATATAATCCATCTTGCCGTATAGCTCCTCGCGAAAAGGGAGATAATGGTTTTTATGTCGCTCGTGGTATATATCCGCTCCGTGTAATCGTAAAATTGACCTACGCCAAGATTTAGAACGGACAAGTGGGATAAAAAAGTTATTTCTTCCCCAGTAGTACAATATATCCGTTTGACTATCTAAAACTGTAGTGAGTTCCGAGTACGTCTTAGATTGTAAGCCAATCTCTTGATAGGCGGAAAATACGAACCAGCTTTTAAGGGTTTCAAGCGATTTATATACCTTGTTACGGAGAAAGTCGTTTCGGTAAATTTTTCTACGTTTACCAAACAATATCCAGAATAAGCATCTACAATACTTTGATTTTCCCGTATCAGAATTTAATATAGGACGATATATTTTTACATTTTTCGGAAAATTTCGGTATGATTTTAAATTTGTATAACTGCTACAAAACGGGACAACTAGAACTGTGTCATAGGATTTTGCAAGTTCTATAATTTCTATTTCTTTCCAGTAATGCCTCGATTCAAATGGGTAAGAGATTGTACAATAAATAAGCTGGTTGGACATAATTTTTATTAATGTATAAGGAATGGCAGCGGTACGCTATTGTACTAAATTTAATTGTGTGGGGTTATATTATTTCTTACTAAATCCATAAAATTAATGACCTTAGATTTTTGATTCACTTTTCTTGATAATTTTTGATTTCAAATATTCAAGAATTTGAGATTTTAATACTCTTATTTTTAATAACGATTGCTCGCGTTTAAAAAGTTTATATACAGAATCGGCAAAAGCTGGTGTTCTGACTAAAATTTCTAAGGCATTTAATTTTTGTTTCATACTGTCTATTGCTGTTTTTGTAGACCAGCGCCCTCCGGCATGTTTTCTATAAATAGCGGTAGTCTCATTCATAAAATAATAGCTGCCATAGCGCCCAGAAAGAAGCCATAAAGGCCAGTCGCCCATAGGAAATTCTACATAATTTTTTGGCAGATGCTCCGATAGTAACCAGTTGCGAAAAAGTGCTGTACATGTACCTATATAATTTCCGGATACGATATTTTTTATCTCAGAACGTTGTGGAATATTCTTACCATCTAAAACAGATGGTTCGATATTCTTACGCCCATCCTTATGGCAAATTAAAGTATCTAAATTGCTGAAAACTAATGAGCAGTCCTTGTTTGCTTTTAAAATGTCAACTTGCTTTTGAAGCTTTTTCTTATCTGTCCAATAATCATCACCCTCGCACATAGCTATAAATTTTCCGCGAGCTGATTGCAAACAATAAAGGCTGTTAAACCTACCAGTAGCTTGACGGTTGATAGTTATAGCATTTGCTCTGCTGTGTAGTATCAACCTTACCTTATCTGGATACTTATCGGCATAGGTTTTACAAATTTCTCTCGTACCATCAGCTGAGTCGTCTTCGCCAACAATTATTTCAAATTCAAAGTCAGTTTCTTGAGCCAAAATGCTATCCAAGCATTCACTTATGTAATGCTCATGATTATAGGTTTTTGTAATTACGCTAACTAGTGGATTGGTCGGAACTGTATTTGCATATTCTTCAATTCCTTTGCGATGCATTACATATTCAAAAGGATTTGGTCCTGATGCCAATGTGCTTTTTTCATCAGCCGTCGTGAGATTTTTATTTTTTTTCCCTAAAGGTTCTCGCATAATTCCTATACCCCTAATTCGTTTAATTTAACAGACAACGGATACAAAAATAAAGATCATTCAAAAAAAACAATATCTATTTGGTTAGAAAAAAGAACCAATTGGAAAAATGTGATTGGACAACAATGTTAAGATTCCAATAGTCAAAATCGAAGAGCTATAATTTGGAAGAATCAAAAATGTCTTTGGTATCTTCTTTATTGTAAATTTCTAATTTGGATAACTTTTCATACTGTGCTATAAAAATACTCTCATTAAAAAAACTATAGAATTTTAATTGCTTGTTAGGTAAAGATTCTAAAGTAACTCCACCATTCCAAAAATAATAGGTGTCACGCTTATAATCTAGCTTCCGGATAGAATTTGAAAGCCCTACTTCGTGCGCCCACTGGTCAAATAAGTTCATTCCTGCATCCAATATGAGCTGAGAGGGTCCCCACAGTCGAGGGTTAGCTTCTATCATATAAAACCGATTATCATGAAACTTAAATTCAATCATTATAAGGCCAAAAAATCCTTTTGAAATTAGCATATTGGCATACTCTTCAGATAGTTGATTCTCATGAATGTCAGACGAAATTGCGACAAGCATCGAACCTCCATTAGGCTGTTGTACGAGATTTTCCTGCGAATAAACTGAGTAATTTTTAGCTTTTGAAATATGATAGAGAAAGTAAATACTACGTCCAGGAATATAGTCTTGATAATAAAAATCTGACTCAAACTTACCATTCAAATATTCATTTAATTCTGATGAGTTTTGGATTATGGCGGGGTTCGAAATCGATAGGTTACGGTCAGTATACTCTTTAGGCTTTATCACAAAAGGGAATTTGTCAGGCTGCTGTTCGTAATCGGTGGGGACATCAAAATTTGATTGTTTGCACAATTGACTAAAGCTATATTTATTTGATATTTGGTTGTACAAATCAGCTGTACATAATCCAGTTTCTATATAATTTTCTTGAAGTTTTTTTTCTTCGCTAACTAATAGCCTATTTATATATTCTGTGGAAGGTAATATTACAATTGAAGACTGCTCACCTAATTTTTTCACGAGTGATGCGTAGTGCAAAATGTCAGAAATATTGATAATGTTTTTAGGGCGTGTATGAATTACAAAACCACTATAATCTGTTTTAAAAACTATATCTTGAGGACCATTAGCAACAATGTAAATAGGTATATTTTTTTTAGTGGCAAATCTGCAAAAAGAAATAACAGCCCGATTATTGTTGCCCGAAAATATAAGTACTGGTTTCACTTGGCTATAGGTTTTCTATAATTATGTTCGCAATTAAACTAACCTCACCAGCGGATATATATGATGACAAGGGCAAGCAAAGTATCGTTTGGCTTATGCGTTCTGAATTTGCCATTTTTTCTGATTGTACATGGGATAGGAGGTTCAAGCTTGGATAGAAATATCTACGAGGAAAAATATTCTTTTCATTTAATTTCTCTACAGTTCTGAATAATGTTTTTCTATTCTCAAAAATGAGTGGGTAGTAATGAAAGTTCCAATCCGTTCCTTCTCGAATAGTGAGTGTTTGTATTCGATTTTCATTTTTGAAATGTTCGTTGTATAGTTGAACGGCAGTTCTTCGGTTCAGTATGATTTCATCAATATAATTGTAAACTGTCAAACCCATTGCAGCTTGCAATTCACTCATTTTAGCATTAAGTCCTAATCCCTGAAAGTCTTCTTTTCCCTTATGTCCAAAATTATGGTGGGAGTATAGTTTTTGTTGCAATGCCTCGTTATTTGTTATCCAACAACCACCTTCGCCCGTATGAAAAATTTTTGTAGCGTGAAAGCTACATGTACTAACATCACCATAATTGAAAATACTTTTTCCCTTATAGTTTACACCAAAAGAATGCGCTGCATCATAGATGACCTTAAGGTTATATTTTTTTGCCAAAGTTTCAATTTTTTCAACCGCGGCGGGATTGCCAAATACATGGGTCGCCAAAATTGCGCTAGTTTTTGTTGTAATGGCTTCTTCAATTTTATTCTCGTCTATAGTAAGGTGTATTGGATCAATATCTACAAATATGGGTGTGCAACGCTCCCATACAATGCAAGATGTAGAGGCAATATAGGAAAAAGGTGTTGTAATCACTTCGCCAGTAATATCGAGTGCGCGAAGGGCGATGTGCAACGGCAGAGTTCCATTAGCTGTCAGGGTGAGGTGCTCGACACCAAGATATTTTTTTAGTTTACCTTCTAACTCTCGGACTAATTCACCCCGATTAGTAAATTGAACATTGCTCCACACCCGCTCTAAAAGTGCGGTATATTCTGTTAGCGGTGGTACAAAGCTTTTAGTAACGTTTATCAAGTTTATTTTTTTATAGTTTTTAATAATTGCATAGTAAGTGCGAATATGCTTGGTTTTATAAATCTGACAATCAATAGGTAGAGAAAAGTGTAAAGTACACCGAAAATGAAAAGAATCGATATGTTGTCTGTCGCAATTGAATAGTGCATTTTTATATAATAAAGTATGACACCAAGAGCGGTAGCGGGAATCGTAAAAGCTATGAGGTCAGATAACTGCTCCTTAAAATTATAATCAATTAGTGCATGTAGATAATAACCATTTAGCGGTGTGACGATAAGCATCAAAACAATTTTACCAATGATAAGTGCTATAATTCCATGTTTGAATGTGAGTAGAATAGAAAAAGCTATAAGTACTTTTTTTATCACTTCTAGTTTTAAAAATTTTTCACTTTTTCCTTTAACCAAAAGTATATTGAGCATAAAAGCATTAATTGGATAGAGCAGCCCTGCTAAACAAAGTAAACTAAGATAAGGAGCGGCTGGTAGCCATTTGGAAGAAAGCAAAACCTGCAAAAACTCTGGGGCGAGCATTGCCAATAAAATAAGTATAGGTGAGCTAATAAATAATGTAATCCGTATTACCTGTCGAAGTCGTTCTTTTAATTCTACATCATTCTCTAATTTAGAAAAATATGGGAAGGTGATTTTATTCAGGGTGCTAGAAATGGTATTGAGTGGAAGGTCTCTTAGTTTGTGAGCTTGAGTATAATACCCCAATGCTGCAGGAGCAAATACCTTACCGATTACTATTAAATATAGGTTGTTAAAAATTACATTTAACAAGCCGGATATTGTAAGCCTATATCCAAAATTAAAGTGCTCCTTGAACTTTTCTTTGCTAAAGAATAAACTAGGTCTCCATTGAGAGCTTACCCAGAATAAAATTCCTAAGAAAATCGAGGCCATTACTTGTTGTAACACTAAACTCCATACGCCCCAACCATGCTGTGCAGTATAAATAGCAAAACTCGCACTGAGTATTACGGCAATTAACGTGATTATAGATTGTTTTTTGAAATTTAACTCTTTGGTCAGGATTGTGATTTGAACGACACTAAATGAGTTGATTACGAAAGTCAGGGCTAACACTCGTAGCAAGGGAACAAGTATTGCTTGATCATAAAATATTGCGACCCAAGGTGCTAAAATATATATTACGAGATACATCAGACTGCTTGCAGCCAAATTAAAATAAAAGACCGTTGATAAATCGCTATCGTCAATCGACTTGGATCTTATCAGAGATTGCGTAAGTCCACCTTGAATTAAGATATTCGCTATCTGAATAAAAATGGTGAGCATACCAATTAGACCAAACTCAGCTGGCTCAAGAAGCCGGGCCAAAATTATAGCAACTACAAATTGAATAGCTAGCGTACCAAACTGTTGAATGTAATTCCAAAAAGCACCCCGTGCGGCTTTGATATTATGGTTTGAAATATGAGTCAATGGTTAGAATAGAAAAGAGACCAATTACTTACAAAAATACGGAAAAACTATATCACTGCGTTTTTACTAGAACGAATAGTTCCAAAGGTTGTGAATGGATATTTGATAATCCTAAATGATAAAAGGGATTCGATTTAAAATGAAACTTACCTATTTAATTTATGAGGAAGTTATTCTTATTAATTTTTTTAGACATTTGTATAGAAACTAAGCTAGCACGATTGTTTTATTAAAAAATTCCATCTAATACATGATCCCCATTAATCAAAAATATAATTGTCGCAATTCTTTCTAAAAAACTTGTAATATTTGTTACTTTTATTTCTTGAAAAATATTTGCCTAGCTAGTACTTCTACAGTTCATGGGAAACCATATTTAAGTTATCTATTACCCGTCATGAAAGAAGTTTTTGCTGGTATAGACGAAATTATTTTCGTTCCCTATGCACAACCAGGAGGAATCAGCCATGATGAGTACACTGCCAAGGCACAAGAAGGATTTGCTGCTTTGAATATAAAGGTAAAAGGAGTGCACACTTTTGATCATCCGTTCGATGCTATCAAAAATGCCAACGGGATTTTTGTGGGAGGCGGAAATACTTTTTTGTTGATTAAGACACTTTATGAAAACAACTTAGTAGAATGTATGCGCGATGTGGTTAATGCAGGAACACCTTACCTAGGTACGAGTGCCGGCAGTAATATAGCCGGTGTTAATGTGCGAAACACAAATGACATGCCCATTGTTTATCCGCCAAGTTTTGATGCCATGGGATTAATTCCTTTTAATATCAACGCGCATTACTTAGACCCTGAACCTACTTCAAAACACATGGGCGAAACGCGAGAGACCAGAATAAAAGAATTTCATGCAAATGATGAGAATGAAGTTTCTGTTTTAGGATTACGTGAAGGAAGTTGGATTCGGGTGCGGGGAGAATCAATCAACTTAGGAGGGGAGTTACAAGCAAGGCTCTTCAAAAAGGGCGAAGAGCCAGTTGAGTTAGCAAGCGGTAGTAATTTGAATCTCTTAGTGTAGCCAGTATACATTTCCATAACTTGCTTACGCTTTACTTATATTCCGTACGGTATTTTTTAGCTGTAGCTTGATAAAAATATAGAAGAAGTTTCGATGAATGAAAACTTCTTATTTACTAAACAAACGAGTGATTTTATTTCCACTGTCATCTTGAAGTACGAGGGTGTAATTTCCACGGCTTAAAGTCGAAACGGGTATCACAAACTCTTGTTCCCCATACCTTACTTTTTGATTATTCGTAGTGATGACTTTCCCGTCAATAGAATAGATCGTAGCACTAATATTTAATGCGTTCTCACTGAAAATACTTATACGTAGTTCCTGCTGGGCAGGATTCGGATACAGGCTGCTTATTTGAAACGGACTATTAATTGTAGTGATTTCCTGAAAACCAAGCGGAGCGCAATCGCTGTAGCTCGAGAGGTATAACTTGGGCTGACCTGCATTTCTAAAATCAGACCAAACACTAAAAGTTTTGCATTCAGAGCGAACCGATGAGGTGTAATCTCCAGCAAAATCAGTATTGGCGAAGCCTGCTAAGTTAGATGGTTGACTAGTAAGTTTAATCGGTGTACCAAAGGATGCACCATTATTAGTTGATAAAAAAAGGTAGTAGTCTGCTTGTCTCGCATTATCAATACCATAAGTAGAGATAGAAACTTTATCACCATGGGCTGTAACGTTCGAATAAAAACTATTTAGATTCAGTGCAGTACTCATATTAAATGGAGTACTCCAGCTTAAGCCACCATCGGTTGAGTATGAGTAGAAAGACTGAGCATCTTGACTGTTCGGGTAGCTCGTCCAGGTCACGTGCAGATTATTCTTACCATCAATGGCTAATGAAGGAGCTGCGTTCACTCGATCATTAATTTGATGGTTTTGAGGAAAGGCGCCCTGTGCACTGCTCACTAAATTCAAAGCGCTAAATGTTTGACCACCGTCATTTGAAGAGACATGATAAATTCCATCATTACCATCTATACGAGCAAACGAATAGTGAAGTTCACCATCATTGTCAACGGCAAGATTGCTCAGTTGATAGCTACCGACTGCCGCATTCACCGGGTTATCGAAAAATGAGTTGGTGGATTTTTTCGAGCGAACTTTAAGACCCGCAAAGGTGTTGGAGTAATTAACAAATCCTACGTATAAATTGTTGGCATTGTTTCCCTCAGTATGGTCTACGGCCATCCATTGCCTATCACAAATTCCCTCATAGAGATTGCTAATGCTGGACAGTCCATTCGTCAAAATGCCCCTACCAAAAAACTCATCGGATTGATTTACATTTTCAAATTGAAAACTTTGACCATTATTTGATGAGCTTGCCCACATACCAGAAAAATAAGCCGTATCTGTATTAAAATTATAGTACAGATAAATCCATGAGGTATACAGTTTTCCCGTTTGATCATACGCAAGAAGTATGTCTCCGCCTCCCGCAATGACAGCACCTGGATAAAGTGGGTTACTTAGTGAAGGAGCATCAAAAGAGCTGAGGCTCCAAGAATTACCTGCATCGGTAGAGTAGTATATCTTAAAACCTAAGCCAGAGGTGGCAGATTGTGACATAAACCCAACGGCCATTTGATTGCTGTCACTTGGGTTGATAGCGATGTGGGCTTCCGCTTCGTTTAAACCCGTTTGCGATGAATTGGATACGGGGTTACTTTGTAATTGGGCAAATGCATAGGTTTGAAAAAATAGTAACGAGAGGAGGAGTAATTTTGTTTTCATTATTTTTCTTTTTTAAAGTGTTCGTTATTTTTTAGGAGTGAATCTCTTGGAATCGTAAGCTTACGATTGATAGTTCGGCTAATTTGTTTTTGGTGGGATTCTGTTGCTTTCGTTTCGGTATTGATAATTTGCTTCTTTCTTTTTTTGCAAGTGCAAGAAAATACAAATAATACCATAATAGAGGCTATAAAAAAAAGTGACTTTTTCATTACGTTAAAATTAAGGATAGAATCAATTAGAGTATCGCCTGAAAACGTTAAATGTTACAACGAAATATAAAAATACTCGATGAGTAAAAGAAAAGTGAGTTGCTTCTTTCGCAAGCAGTCACAGTTAGGATTTGACCTTCTTAAAAATAATTTTTCGACTAAACAGCAGCCTCCAAACTAATTACAATCCCTTTACTAGCAGGCGTATGAGATCGTTTTGCCATTTGATTAATCGGCACTAGTACATTGGTTTCGGGAAAATAAGTGCCGACCGTTTTGCGAGCAATCGGATAAGAAATCAAGGTAAAATTCTTAGCCAATCGTTCTTCTTTATTATAATGTGATCGGATATGAACATTTTGTTTGTGCTTTAATCCTAACTCTTTTAAATCTTGAGGATTTATTAAAACAACCCGTCTGCCGTTTTTAATACCACGATAGCGATCAGCCATCCCGTAAACTGTCGTGTTATATTGGTCATGGCTCCGATTGGTAATCATATAGAGTTGTTTATCCTGTAATTTATTTTCGGGCACTTCGTTGATAGTAAAATTTGCCTTTTTATTACTTGTAGTAAAGTTGCCTGTTCGAGAACCATTGGGTAAATAAAAGCCAGCGGGCTGACGTACACGTTCATTGTAATTATCAAAACCCGGAATCGTACTTTCAATTGCATTGCGAATATTGTCATAATTGGCGACCATATTATCCCAGTCAATTTTTGAGTTTTCGCCTAAAGTTGCTTTGGCAAGTTCCGCCACAATTTTGGGTTCACTTAGCAGCGTATCTGCGCAGGGTTTAAAAATTCCTTGCGAAGAATGGACAACACCCATGGAATTTTCTACGCTTACAAATTGTTCTCCACTTTCTTGCACGTCATTATCCATTCTGCCTAAGCAAGGGAAAATTAAAGCCTCTTGCCCATGGATTAAATGTGAGCGATTGAGTTTGGTAGAAACGTGCACAGTCATCTCGCATTTTTGTAACGCTTCAGCCGTATAGTCCGTGTCGGGTGTAGCACTTAAAAAATTTCCACCCATTGCGAAGAATACTTTTCCTTTTCCCTCATGCATTGCTTTAATCGCATCTACTACATGATAACCATGTTCTTGCGGTGGTGTAAAACCGAAAGTGCTTTCAATTTTGTCAAGTAAGGATTGCGGGGGCGACTCCCAAATACCCATAGTACGATCTCCTTGTACATTGGAGTGACCCCTTACTGGGCAAGTGCCGGCACCGGGTTTACCAATGCTGCCTTTTACTAAAAGTAGGTTTACAATTTCTTGCACATTGGCCACACCATTTTCATGTTGCGTGATGCCCATGGCCCAACAAATGATTATTTTTTTATTTTCGATTAATAGTTGTGCAGCCTCCTCTACTTTTTCAAAAGGGACTCCCGCATCAATTGCTAAATCCAAGGCATTCACATCTTTAATATTTTCTATAAGGGCGTCATAACCAGCAGTTTTATTTTTTATAAAGTCTAAATCAAAAACAGTTCCAGGATTTTTTTGCTCTGCATCAAACAATAATTTCAGCAATGATTTTAGTAAGGCTACGTCTCCATTGGCTCGCACTTGCAAGAAAATATCAGAAAGCGCCACACCACCTTTTAGTATTTTTAGTGGACTCTGCGGATTAACATATTTCATTAAACCTGCTTCGGGCAATGGATTCACGGCAATAATTTTTCCACCGTTCTCTTTACATTTTTCTAAGGCGTTTAGCATTCTCGGATGATTGGTACCTGGGTTTTGACCCATAACCATAATGACTTCTGCCTCGTGCATATCTTGCAAGGTAACTGAGCCTTTTCCAATTCCTACGGTCCCGCTTAGCCCCACACCGCTACTTTCATGGCACATATTAGAGCAATCCGGCAGGTTGTTGGTGCCGTATTCCCGTACAAAGAGTTGATACAAAAAGGCAGCCTCATTACTCGTACGGCCACTAGTATAGAAAATTGCTTCGTTCGGAGATGCTAAATTTTTTAGTTTATCGCCTAATTTTTTGAAGGCATGGTCCCAACTAATTTTTTCATAGTTCGTTGCGCCTTTGGGTAAATACATGGGTTCGGTCAACCGGCCTTTTTTACCAATGGTAAAATCATCCCATTTGCTCATTTCTTGAACGCTATGTTTTGTAAAAAAGTCAGCTGTTATTTTTTTGGAGGTTCGCTCTTCGGCAATAGCTTTGATTCCATTCTCACAATATTCACCAACTGAACTTCTGTCGTCATCAGGATCTGGCCAGGCACAACCGGGACAATCGAATCCTTTTTTCTGATTGATTTTTAATGAAGCTTTTAGAGCTTCTGCCGGTTTCATATACTTGAGCATGTGCTGAATAGAAGAAGTGATGGCAGGAACACCAACTGCTACATCTTTAGTTTTTCCTAAAGTAATTTCTTCTTGTTCTTCTTGGGGGCGGTTGTGGAGTTTGTTTTGCATAAACTATGTTTAAAAATACGATTAAAGTGTGAAGTATTACTAATACATCCTTGATCAATGACACATGCCATTATTCGGTAAAATTAAACCGACTGCGAAGCTCATGAATAAGCGATAAATCTAAAGTAAGCAGAAGTAAAATAATTAAGAAGTAGGCGTACTACAAGGAGGGACTTAACATTCATAAAAAATCTCCCGTACCTTTGAGGATATGAAAAAAATAGTAATTTTTATAAACATATTATTTTTTAGTTTGACCGCATATGCGCAAACGGTAGAATGGGCCCAGCTCACCGGAGGAACCACTATCGATTTTAGTAATGATATTACTACTGATCTTCAAGGAAATGTTTATACCACAGGGCGTTTTCAAGGGACTGTAGATTTTGACCCAGGGCCAAATACTCTTAACTTGACTGCCTTAGGTGCTGATATTGCTACTTTTATTATGAAACAAGATGCGTTTGGCAATCTAATATGGGCGAAAGCAATCGGTGGTAATAATTTAGCAAATGCTCATTCAATTGCAGTGGACGCCACTGGCAATGTATTAGTAGCTGGTACATTTTTAAAGACAGTTGATTTTGACCCGGGTCTTGCGAACCGATCCATGACATCTTCGGGTTTCAATGGATTTGAAGATGGCTTTATTTTAAAACTAGATAGCCAAGGTGATTATGTATGGGCTAAACAATTTGGAGGAACTGATGATGACGATGGAATAAAAAGTGTGGCGGTTGATCAGGCGGAGAATGTTTATTTGCTAGGGACGTTTACCGGAACAGCCGATTTTGATCCAGGCTTTTCGACTTTCATACTGACTGCAGTTAATTTTTATCAGGATATTTTTATCTGTAAACTGGATAAAAACGGAGATTTTGAATGGGTTAATGCTATGGGTGGAATTTGGAATGATGGAGTGGCATCAATAAAGGTTGGCTCAAACGGAGATGTGTTTGCTATGGGAACGTTTCAAGATACAGTGGATTTTGACGGTGGACCGGGTGTTTCTAATTTAGTTTCTCGCGGAGGGAGAGATGCTTTTTTAGTTAAATACAATACTCAAGGAGGTTTTCAATGGGCCCGACAAATGGGCGGCACGAGTTTTGATTATGGAGAAGCTATCGCACTAGATAGCTATGGTCATATTTATAGCACAGGTTACTTCAGAGAGACCGCAAATTTTAGCACGGATACCTCAGTAGTAGCGTTGACTTCGATAAACGATGAAGATATTTTCGTTTCCAAAATGACCACGGATGGAGATTTACGGTGGGTAAGAAGAATGGGAGGATCTGGAAATGATAATGCTCATGGCATTGCCGTTGACCTTAAAAATCATGTTTATGTAACTGTGGCTTTTTCGAGCAACTGTGACTTCGACCCTTCTGATACTGCTATAGCTTCGTTAATATCTAAGGGGCAGGCTGATGTTTTTATTGCGGCCTTGGATAGCAGCGGTCATTATCAATGGGCGAATCAGCTTGGAGGAATTTCTACCGATCAAGGAAATGGAGTCGCGGTTTACGCCAACAATTTGTACGTAGCAGGCTATGCTTCTAACGAATCAGATTTTGATTGGGCAGTAGGGGACACTATTTTATTAACTAGTAAGGGTGGGTATGATGCCTTTCGGATGAAAATTAATACGAGCTATCCTACTAGCGTATCAACCTCTAGTCAAAGTAGTAAGTTCAAAATTTATCCAAATCCTGCCTCTGACAAATTGATACTAAGTTTTCCTGAAGATATTGATTTGGGTGGAGTCGAAATTTATGACTTACTGGGTCGGATTCAATTTGTACCAAATAAAGATCTGAATCTTAGAAAAGAGTTCGACGTTTCAGAACTATCTGCTGGTATGTACTATATGAAAATTTCCTATGGTATGCAGTCGCGAAGTGTTCAATTTCTAAAAAATTAGGGCTGACGTTCGGTAGGCCTAAAGATATTTTGTTTGTCTATTATAAAAAATGTACTGTCGGTTTGATATGGTATGCTTGTGCCACAATAGGTGTTGAGTATATACGGAAAGACATTGATGTTACTCTTTACTTCTTCAATGGCTGGGTAGTTTTGATCGGGCGTTTTAATCGCTAAAAAGTTATGGAAACTGAACATACGGTTTTTCCCATGGTGTTCTCGATAGCCATGATCGCTCAAGAAAACTATGTGCGCTGTGCTATCGCGCTTTTCAATAGAATCTGATAAAGTAAGCATTACCTTATTGGCGTATCGGGTATAGGCTATAAAAGCCTCTTTTTTACTTACCTTTTTCTCTTGATCCCATAATTGTCCATTTTCATCCGTGTAGTAAGGTTCGTGTGGCAGAAGCAGATGAGCATAAGTAAAACGGGAGGCAGAAGGGTCAGCAGATTGAATACAGTTTTTTATAACACCCAAATTCTGGTAATGAGTAGGTGCTGTAGGTAGTTTGAATCTTGAAATTATAGGTAAATCTTTATATTTTTTATTATGTCTTAAATCGTTGATCAAACAATTATAAATAAATTTTCGTTCAAGTATTTGTATCGGACGAAGATGTGCCACATGTTTTGCACTTGCTTTCAATCCTGCAAAAGGGAATAGTGCAGCATTCGTAATCTTGTAATTCTCTTGGATAAGACGTTGTGCTAATGCACTATTGTTGATTGCCCGTTCCACACGATACATAAAAGTAAAGCTACGAATCGGCATACTGCGTTCTCTGTTTAGGTACGCCATATTGAACAGTGAGGTCATAGCCGCTAGCGTGTAATTATAATTGCTACGCATACTATCGTTTACGAAAAATCCTCGTTCTTCTAAATCTGTCTTATGTTTTGAATTGTCATAGTCAAAAATACTTTGTAATGCCTCACTTCCAGGATAGCCATCGAAGAGAACAAAATAAATATTGGGTTTACTTTTAAAGGGTGAAATAGTTTTTGTTTCTACGAAATTAGGGTAGGGAGTACAACGTGCATATACAAATTGTGCTAGCTGATATAAAAATAGGCTTACCCATAACAAGTTACAGAAGTTGAAAAGAGGCAGTATCCGTTTTTCGTTTTTGAAAGCAAAAACTAGAAGAATCGCAGTGACTACTAAAATGGGCACTAAGATTTTATAACTATCCAAACCAGGGTATATTCTGTACATCAAATTTTTAAGATCGTGGAAAAAACTAAATACTAACAAGGCAAAGAGTAGTAGTAAGGCAAAACGGATGGGTTGTTTGCTTATTTTTTTTAGTACAAAATAAATAACGAAAACGATAAGGGAAAAGAGAGCCACGCGCCAGATTAATTCTGAAACATTTGTAAATAATACATATTCTTTTACCCCCACGAGATAAACCCACGCCGGAAATAAGTAAATGAACCAAGCTTGTTGTTTAAGCCATTTCATTCTTTCTCTTTAGTAAAAACAAGGTGCGGTCGGTTGCTTCCAATTTTTTTTCTGCCAGTAGGTCGTAGAGTGGGTTAAAGGCGTTTCTGAAATCATTCAATGAATACTTATCAAATATATCTTCTCTGCTTTCCAACAAAAGTTGAACCTTAGCATCCGTTTTTTCTACAAATTCAATGAGTAAGTATTCACTTTGTTTGTGAAAAAGATTCAAAATGTTAGGCAAGGGGATATTGTGTTGAATGGCTAAATGATGTACGAGAGCCAAACACAAACTTACGTCTGATTGTAGTCTAGGAAAAATTGAAGACCGTTCATGAGCCGCCCAGCCAAAGGATGGAGTTGGGTTGGTCAAATCCAGCACGAGTGGGTGAATATTCTTAATTTTTTCTTTTTTAATATATTGATATAGGCGGTTGATACAATTGTAATCAATATCTGCGGCTATAATTTCTTTATTTTTTTTGGCTAGTAGTTTAGAAAATGCTCCATCGTTGGCTCCGTAATCTACGACGCTTTTATATTCAATGCTATCTAGCATTTTACTTATTACACTTGCCTTCTCGTCGAAATAACCATTGCCTAAAATAGTATGAGCGTAGTAATCATCCCATATAGTTTTTTCTTTGGGTAAGGTGATTTTTTCTACAAAGTTCAAAAGTCCTTTTAGCAAGGTCCTTAGTTTATCTTGTGAAAACTGAGTTGTTTTTTTAGAGGATTTTGTTTTTTTTGCAGCCAAAATTATATGGAGATATACATTAGGGTTCAGCCTAGCTCGTTTGGGCAACATTGATTTACAAACATCAATGGGTACACCATTGGGATAGGTGATGGCTATTTTTTGTAAGCTCAAATGATTGTATTTCATTAAGACGAGAGGACAAATAAAGTGTTCTACGAATTGTCTGTAAGCGATCCAATGTTGGCCTTCTTTGTATTTTTCAAAAGATAAAGAGTCTATTAAGATTGGTTTGCCTTGATAAAATTGTATGTTAAACGTATTGGCATCTTTCAATACCATTCCAAAATCTAAAGCTTCGATGCAATTATGAAGTGTGCAACGAGCGGCATCTTTATACATATCAAAACTCCATTCACTTGCATAACATATTCGGGCTAGCTGAATGGGTTTAATCGTTTTCCAAACTTGGGGAGCTGGTATAGGACTGGCACACTCTTTAAAAGGCAAAAATAGCTTGCGTTTGCAGAGGTGGTCGTACAAACCACTATTCAGTAAATGATTGTATTGAGTTTCATAAACCGGATTGATGCTGCGGTAGAATTCATTCTCACAAGTAAAAACTGATCCACTCGGGTCTTTAAAAGAGGCGGCTACCGTTTGCATTAATATTCAATTTCTTCCTGATTTTCTTTTTCTGTATCCTCTTTCTTTTTACTATAATCCTTACCAGTAAAAAAGGACTTGAATCGATTCCAATATCCTCTTACGATAAAAGCGCCACCTAGAGCGGCTGCTATAATCGCTTGCACCAAAAAACTACCACTGCCGGGGTCTATATAAAGTAAAGATAACATAGTGTAAAAGTACAAAGGTTATCTTAGTAGGGAAGTATTAATCATTTTAAATCTTAATCAGTAGTATATAAATGGACTTTCGAAAAACAGTTTATTTTCTTTCAAGTCATAGTAGTAATTACATTTAACCTTTTTATTACAGAATTTAGGTTGATGATCTAATTGCTCAATTGCTTCAGCTAATTTAATCCATTTCAATATATATTTTCCATGCAAGGTCATTATGGAATTCGGTTTTCCCCAATTCATTGAACAGGGTTGCGTATTTATTTTCCCATTATGAAATTGAACTAATACGTATTTCAGCCGATAGTATTCGATACTATCAATTTTAGTGAGTGTATTTTGAATTAAATTTTTTATCGCAATTGAGTCAGTTGGCACATTTAGTCCCATTCGAATATTATCTAAACGATTTGCCTGAGACGCGATTCTAGCAAAAAAATTGGAGCCATATTTTTTAGTAATTAATCCGTACATTATTGAATCATACGGTTCATAGTTATAACGAATTACGCAACCTGAAGCGATATTATGTAATTGGATATCATATTTTTTTTTAAGTAAATAGCTTTCAGTTATTGACATATCTTTTCTGCTTAGTATTCTGTAAGGAAAAGATAAAAAATGGTTCTGTCCTACCCATTGAGCAAATTGACTAATTTTTAGTTTACTCAAATTATTAAAACTTTCTTCCGCAAAATTAATCCACTGTTCCCTTTTCATATCCTTCCCAAATTCACCGATTGAATCGTAAAAGTTTTTTTGTAAAGTGTCAGATAACCAATGACTATCATCAAAATAATAAGGATTGATTTTTTGGACTTGCGCATTTGTTTTTACTGCAATAATTAACAATAAAGCTGAGACCCAAAATAGATTAACTCTTTGCATAAAGATATAATAAAGGTACTGTTTTTAGGATTAGTATAGAACTGTTAAAACAAAAACAAAACGTTTGGTTGCTAGCATTATTTTTATTTACTTTGTATTTCAAAGTACTTTTATATGAAAGATGAAAACTTACAGGCTTTACGGGAGATACAAAGTATGATGGCTAAGAGTAGCCGTTTTATTAGCCTCAGTGGTTTAAGTGGTATCGCTGCCGGCATTTGTGCTATGCTCGGTGCCTTCGTCGCCAATCAGCAAATAACAGCCTACTTTGATGATTATAGCCGTTACAGCCATACCCCTCGCGAATTGAGAGATTCATTGATTATTATAGCTTTGGTCGTATTCGTCGCGGCTTTAGTTTCTTCTTTCTTATTTACATGGCGAAAGAGTAAAAAGGACAATATTCCTTTGTGGGGACAAACCTCAATCCGTTTGCTATGGAATACATTTTTGCCTATGGGCATAGGTGCTGCTTTGATTTTGCACTTAGTTCTTCAAAATAATTATCATTTAGTGGCGCCCGCTTGTTTGCTTTTTTACGGTTTAGGATTGATTAATGGTAGTAAATATACTCTAAATGAGATAAAATATTTAGGGTACTGTCAGTTGGTATTAGGCTTACTCAATCTTTGGTTGCCACTGTATGGGCTGTATTTTTGGACCATTGGTTTTGGTATCCTTCATATTGTTTACGGCCTGGTGATGTGGAATAAATATGAGCGATCATCGAAAAGCGAGTAGTGCCTAGCAAGAGGACTAAACAAGAACAAATTAGCAGTTGCTATACATAGATGAACATACACAAACTAAATAAAATATTTGATCACCGCGTGCGGCTAGGAATTATGAGTGCCCTGCTTGTGAATGAGCGCGTCAATTTTAAATTTTTGAAGGAAGTGTTAGACGTAACCGATGGCAACTTAGCCTCACACCTAAAAACCTTAGAAGAAAACAAATTCGTTAAAGTAGAGAAAGGATTCATTGGGCGAAAAACAAATACAACTTATAAAGTAACACGCGCTGGTGAAAAAGCTTTTAAACTTCATTTAACAGCACTTGAACAAATGATTAAGAATATACCCTCTAAATAAATTTTTTTGCATAATTAACTTTGAAATACAAAGTACTTTTAAATATAAAAAATAAAAACTATGGACAACACAACACCCACACCACCCTCAAATTATGAAACCTCCGATTTAGGTCAAGGCGTAAAAACATTTTGGCAAAAACAAAAAATTCTATTGAAAGGATTTTTGATCGGATTTTTAGTACTCCTACTTTTAATTCCTACTTATTTTATCAGCTCGCTCGTACAAGAACGCGCGAACCGGTCGAATGAAGTAAAAAGAGAAATAGCCGCCCAATGGGGAAAACAACAAGAAGTTAGGGGACCCGTTATTTCGATTCCATACTGGGAAATGCAAAAAGGCACTGATAATAAAATTAGAAAAATAAAGAGTCATGCTTTGTTTCTACCAAATAAACTGACTGTCAAAGGGGGACTGCAACCCGAAATTAAACATAGATCTATTTTCGAAATGGTAGTGTATAACTCCAGCTTAGATATCAAAGGGAGCTTTGAAAATCTAAATTTGGATAAACTAAAAATACCTCGTGAAAATTTTATCTTGAGTGATGCGCAGATACTATTTGGACTCTCTGATTTTAAAGGTATAAATGAAGAAATGAATTTAACTTGGAACGGTCAAGAAGTAAATCTGAACGCTGGCGTACCGAACAACAATTTGATTCGCAAAGGTTTGAGTGCTCCAATTAATTTAAGCGCCGCCAAGCTTACCGATAAAACCAACTTCAGTATGACGCTGCAATTGAGAGGCTCAGAAGGCTTGTTTTTCTTGCCATTGGGCAAAACTACCAAGGTAAATTTGAAATCGAAATGGGCTAATCCTTCCTTTGAAGGAAACAGTCCCGTTTCAGAGGTGAACGATTCATCCTTTACTGCCGATTGGACTTTGTTGAGTATCAATCGTGAGTATCCTCAAGAGTGGACTTCAAGCGATAATTACAATGTTACAGAATCTTCCTTTGGCGTTAACTTGCTTCAACCCGTAAATCATTATAGTAAAAATGAGCGATCTGTTAAATACGGCATTCTCATTATTCTATTGACGTTTGTTGTCTATTTTTTCATAGAAATTTTACAAAAGAAAAATGCTCATGCGATTCAATACGTACTGGTTGGTTTTGCCCTTTGTATTTTTTATACCCTTTTGCTTTCTTTCTCAGAGTTGGTCGGTTTTAATTGGGCTTATCTCATTTCGGCAGGAGCCACGGTAGCCTTATTGGGTGTGTATACAAAAAGTGTTTTCCAATCGACTAAGAGTGGCTTGATCTTTAGCGCCTTTCTTAGTGGCTTGTATTTGTTCATATTCTCGCTGATTCAATTGCAAGATCAAGCTTTGTTATTCGGCAGCATCGGTCTCTTTATCATACTGGCATTGGTAATGTTTGTTTCACGAAAAATAAATTGGCATAATAAATAATAAAGAGTAATCCACCACTAAGACACCAAGAACACAAAGAAGCACTCAGCTTAGTGTATCGAAGTGAGCGAAGTGTCTTGGTGGTTTCAAATAAGAAACTATGATAAAATTGATTTCCTTTTGGTATGCGATAACGGGTTTAGCACATGCTCTGTACGTAGAACGTAATTTAAAGTTGCATTTCTTGGCTATGATGATTGTTAGTTCTTTGGCTTTTCTTACCCATTGCTCGGCTACGGAATGGTGCTTGTTGCTCTTGTGCTTTGCCGTAGTGGTGGGGCTTGAAACTATGAATACCGCTGTAGAAAAAACCTGTGACTTCACTACAACCTATCACAGCACTGAAATAAAAATCATAAAAGATGTTGCAGCCGGAGCGGTATTTTTTGCCAGCGTTTGTTCAGCGGTGATTGGTGGTATTATTCTCTTACCCAAAATTTTAAATTTACTGCCATGACATCATCTGAGGTGACTCTAGACAACTTTATGTTATCGCTAGCTTTCTTTTTTGTATTACTAGCACCGATTATAACGTTTATGACTTTCGGTATGATCCTTCTCAAATTAATCATTTCATTATGCTCAATTAACTTTTAAACTAATTATGAAAAATAAAAACAATCTTCTTTTACTCTCGATTCTCATTCTATTTGCCATGGTGGGTTTTCGCATGTTGTACTCTGGCACGGTCTCTTATATTTTCTTGCTATGGAATACATTTTTAGCCTGTGTGCCTTTCGCTTTAAGTGAAATTATGACCAAGCATAAACTTTCAAAGTACAAAAATTTTGGTATCGCCTCATTGTGCATTCTCTTTTTACCGAATGCTCTTTATTTAATTTCAGATTTCGAACATTTGCATCCACGCTCGGGTGTTCCCTTCTTTTTTGATATATTACTCATGTTTTATGCAGCGCTAATCGGGCTGCTGCTTAATGTGTTAGCCCTTAATGATTTAAAGCTAGTTTTTCTTAGATATTTCAAACCTAAAACGACAAGTGTCTTCATCAGTTTGATAATACTGCTCTCTGGATTTGGAGTGTATTTAGGTCGCTACCTCCGATGGAATTCTTGGGACTTACTCACTCGCCCGAAACCTCTTTTGATAGAGTGTATTTATCATACGATTCACCCGAATCTTTTTACCTACACTTGGTCTGTAAGCATTGGCTATGCTTTTGTACTTGGTTTTGGGTATTTATTCTTCACTAAACTATCACAACATGAGAAGTAGAATTACAGTATCCGTATTATTTGTAACGGGTACATACCTGGTGATAAAATTACTAGAATCATTAGAATTTGGATTAGGAAATTTTTGCTTAGAATCTTGGTATCTCATTATACCTCTCCTTATAATTTGGTTTGTAGAACCTGTTACTAAGTGGTTAGATGAACTCTTAAATTTTTTAAAAGATTAAAATGAAATATTGGAAACCGTCTTTCAAGCTGAGCTTGTTTTCTAATCTTGTTCTTCTCTTTTTGCATGAAGAAAAAAATAGTTGTGGAAATTCGAGCTATGGTTTACCAGCAGAATTTATAAATTCTTTTTGTGATTGTGCCGAGCATAACATACCGATAGATTTCTCAGCTTTGATTATTAATCTTCTTTATCATTTTGTGATTTGGTATTCGATTCTGTATTTATGGGAAGATGCTAAAGAGACTTGGGCAATGATTTATGGTAAAAGAAACATGAAAGGATTATAGTTCCGCTTGGTCGTAAACCTTCCATGTTTACTATTCTACCTTCAATTCCTTCCAACTCATTAAATTCAACGAATTGGTTTTAAAATTCTTCAAACGCTTTTGTACAAAATGAACTACCTCATCATAAAACAAAGGAACACAGGGCGCTTCTTCGATTATGATTTTATCCATTTCGTTATAAAGCTTCAGCTTCTTAGCTTGATCTAATTCTGTAAGACTTTGCTCATATAATGCATCATAGGCTGTACTATTAAAACGAGTGTAATTCGGCGGTGCGGTATTCTTTGAATAAAATAATGTTAGATAACTCTCGGCATCAGGATAATCAGCAATCCAAGTGGCCCAAAAGAAATCGGCTTTGGAGTTACTCATTTGCTCGCGCAATAAATTAGGCTGCATGATTTCTATTTGTACATCAAGGCCCACTTCTTTTAATTGAGAAGCTATAAAGCTGCATCGGTCGGTATAGTTATCAGGGGTCAGTAGAGTGACTTTTAAAAAGTTGTCACTTTGAGCGGAGTCGAAAAGCGACAACTTTACTTCTTCCACCAATTCCTTTGCTTTTATAGGATTGTACTCGTAACCTTTCACCACCTCAGGATTAAAGCCTGCGACACCTGGTGGCACCATTCCATTAATGGCTGCCTTGCCAATGCCGTTGCGTAAATACAAAACTAATTTCTCTCTATCAAAACCATAGTTGATAGCTTGACGTACTTTTTTATTCAAGAGAATTTCTGTTTTGGTAGAAGCTGCTTCTTGTAAAATACCAAGATACTCTACATTCAAATAGGCGTGTTTTTGCAATTCTATCTTATCAGCAAATTCTGCTTTGAGCTCTCCTTTTTTACTCAGCACTTGATCTTTAAAACTAGCATCTATTCCATTCATGAAATCCAAGTCGCCTTGCATAAACATGAGAAACTCTGTAGCCTTACTATCTATAAAAGTTGCTTTGATGCCGTCGAGATAAGGGAGTTGATTTCCTTGTTCGTCTTTTTCCCAATAGTTGGTATTGCGTTGGTAGGTAATCGTCACCCCTTCTTCCCAATGATTCATTACGAAAGCACCTGTGCCACAAGGGTGCGAGCGATAATCTTTACCCCATTTTTCTACAACTTCCTTGGGTACAATGCCGCAGTATTGCATGGAAATTATACCCATAATTGGATTAAACGGTTTGCTCAGTCTGAGAATAAAAGTAGTGTCGTCAATTGCTTCAAAAGGATTTTGTTCTGCCACATTACCATTAAAAATCCAAGCACCTGGACTGGCTACTTTTTCGTTTATAATTCTGCCTAAAGAATAAGCTACATCATGGGCCGTTATTTTACGTCCTTTTCCATTTAGAAAAGCTTCATTGTCATGAAAAAAAACATCATCACGTATAATAAAAGTATACGTTTTTCTATCTGATGAAACGGTCCAAGATTTTGCGAGACTGGGGATTACATTCATACTATCGTCGTACTCAATTAATCTGTTGTACAGATTATTGGTATGCGTCATGATGTTTAAATTTTTGGCAAAAGCAGGATCTAAACTCTCTACACCAGCGGTCTGATTGATGCTGAAAATGTTTTTTGATTTATTGCTTGAGCCGCAAGAAGAAACCAACAGCACGAAAAGCACACCTACGAGAAAATTTCCTTTCAAAACAAGGCTAAGGTAGTAAGGAAAAAATGAATAGGCCGATCTTCAATATAGAAACCGTGCTAATTCTTAAGTACCTTAAAGGTAGAGTTTACATTATTTCGATCCAATACATTGAGGTAGTACATTCCTTTTGGCTCAGGTAATTCTATCTCAAAGGTTTTCTGACCTTTCAGCGTAACAGAATTAATTTTTTTACCTTCAATGTTATAAATATCTATAGTCAATTGACGGTTGTTCATTTCATTGAGCACTTGTACAATACCGTTGCTAGGATTGGGAAAAACTTCTAAGCCCGCTAATTTCTGTTGATTTTTAACGCTTACCCCTACGCCTCCGCCTTGGGTTTCGCTAATATCTAGGATTCTATTGTAAAACTGAAGTTCATCTAAAAGACCGCCAAAGTAACAGCAAGGGTTAGAGCTTGTGCTTCCATGGCTGCCCAAAAACATATTGACGGTGGTTGTTTGAGTGGGTGTATAAGTGTTTTTAAATAGCATCACACCGTTTCTATAATACGTTAGCGAATCATTCAAAAGAGTTATCATTATTTCATGACACTGTTCATTAAAAAATGGTAAAGTAGTATCTTTTTCAATGCCAATTTCCGAATTAAGGTGCGATATGCTTCCATCAGGAGCTTCGGTTTCTACTTGCAGTTGGTTGTTCTCATATTCTACTTCAAACACATTTGTTGAAATATCATCTCCTAGGTTACCAAGAGATAGTATCGTCTGATTATCCGTCATTTTATCAAACCTTATCTTAAAGAAGATGGTCATAGTATCTAAATGATCGCGAAAGGTGGTAGCAAAAGAAGATAGGTCCACGAAGTCATTAACCCCGTCAAACAAAATAGCTGCGTTGCCCATTTCATCGCAGTTGGCAGTGTAGCTCACTCCGTTCGGGATGCCGTTATAACCATTGCCGCTCATATCCGTTACGGTGCCATTAAAAGGGTAGTAGGCCAAGAGGCTATCGTTCGATAACTGTGCCGAGGCAGAATATGAAAATGTAATGAATAATATAAGTAGTAGTTTTTTCATGGCATAAAGTTACATTAATTTCTTAAACAACTCAATCGCTTTATGCTTTTCATCATTGAGCTTATATGAAATGTTTTGGGTGTAATAGATATCCAAATCATAATGAGGGTAGTTTTCTTTTTTTATGATTTCCTCTAGATGCTTAAATCCTAAGGCGCAGCTTTTATTAAAATTAGTGACAAATCCATCTGGTAAATTTTTATTGGCCACCCAGGCAGCAAATACAAAAGGCAAAGCTGTGAATTTTTTCCACTCCATGGCCAAATCATAAATATGATTGAAACTATTGAGTTGTTCAAAAGCACGATCGCCAATAATTAAGCCCGCAGTTGTACCCTTAATTTTAGAAATATAATCAGCATCAGCTTGGATGAGTTCCACCTCTTTTTTCCAATGGTTTTTCAACAGCACTTTTAATAGAGCCACGCTGCTGCGACTTTGATAATCTAAATAAATAGTTTCTATTTTTTCCAAAGGAACCTCTGAAAACAGGCATACAGAAGCCACCGCTCCATCGGAGCCTATACAATAATTACTAAAAATAAAGGGTCTTTCTAAATCGGCAATTGCGGCTATGGGAAGGAGTGCTACATCCAATTCACCCTTGTTCATCCGCTTTGCTAAATTGGATGGATAGTCCAATATTAAATGAACATCATCAGTCATAGCACCTTGCTCAAAACCATATATCAAAGGCTTCGTATTTAAATAGCTCACGGCGCCTACCCATGTTTTATCCAACATTGGGTGCAAAGGTAAAACAAATAGTTATGAAGGACTACCGGCTTCGCCTTTCAAAGCTATAGCGCGCTACATTTTTTATTATATAAAAACTACGGCAAGGCAGTAAATAAATCCTCACGAAGCAGTTTATTAAGAAAGATTCTTGAGTGCACTTTATTCTGAATAGGCACCTGGCGAATAAGTCAGTTCGTAGCTGTGGGTATAAATTTCAAATACAATACCGAATGGATCTTCTACATAACACATTTTAAAAGGTTTTTCATCAGGATAATATTCGCGAATCGGCATACGTTTTTTGCCACCGCAAGACTCTATTTTTTTTACTAAGTCTTCAATGTTGGGGTCCTGTACACAGAAATGAAATAAGCCTGTATTAAATGGATTAAAAGTCGGTGCCTCTTTGGTGCCTTGCGGAAAAGAAAATAACTCAATTCCGATCCCATCAGAAGTAGCCAAGTGGGCAATTTCGAAATTGGTCCAGTGCTCACCAAAAACATCAATACACATACGGCCTATTGCGGTATCTGTATTTTTTTCAACGGTAGTGGGTTCCATTACAGTATACCAACCCATTACATCCGTATAAAATTGAACGGCTTTTTTTAGGTCAGGAACGGTGATTCCAATATGTGAGAAGGACTTGGGATATGTTTTTTTATTTTTCATGTGTGCTTTAATTTTTAGCATTAAAAATTAAAGCAAATGCAGTTTTTGACCAAAAATTAGCTCTTGTATTTTTCTTGAAGAAGTAGAAAAAATCGTTTGGAGCGTATGGGTGAGCACTTTCAAAGTGGGTGAACGGTTTACTATTCTGCCTTAGGACGGCGCTAGTTACTTTCCAACTGTTTCTAAATAAAGCTCTTCCACTTTATCACGGGCCCAAGGTGTTCTGCGTAGAAATTTTAAGCTGGATTTAATACTCGGGTCATAATTAAAACAGCGGATATTAATCTGACTGCCCATTTCTTCCCAACCGAGTTCTTTTTCTAAGTGCTCTAATATATCTGCCAGCTTTACGCCATGGAGTGGGTAGTTACTTTGGTCGGTTAGTGGTTTTTTATTTTCGGGCATGGTACTAGAGTTTAAAACAAGCTTCTATTTGATTTTCTTTTTTCCGATTTAAATAATTCAGATAACCTTTTGAGTTCCACTTTCTTTTCACTTAATGTCATTTCCATATTCTTGTTCACCTCTTCCTTTAGAATTTGATATTTTTCTTTTAGAGCTTTTATAAAATCGCTGTGTCCTCCTGCATGTAGTTTCATATTATTTTATTTTTTTTTCTAAAGGTTAAAATTTTATTAGGCTTCACAACTCGTAGTGGGTTTTTACTTTGGTCTCCCGATAGCTTTCAAGATAGTGGTTTTTTGTTTTCGGGCATTGTTCGTTAAGGCACATTCTTTACACAAGTTAACGGTGAGTATATACGCTGTGGCGGTTTTCGGAGCGTGGTGTTTGGGTTTGGTGTGAAGTTACTACGAAGCATAAAAGTAGTCCCACAAAAAATGATTAAATTTTAAAATCTTTTTTAGTGGGACGGTTGGTTTTTACTTCTGCCGCCATTGTGTTATATGTAATGTTGGCAGGAGTTGTCGTTATAGTGTTTCGTATATTTTATCTATTTGTAATACGAGTATATAAATTACTAATAGGAAGTACAACAGAATCTCCCACTTATTTATTTTTTTATGGTCTAATGTTTTTATCTTATTCAAACTTTGGATATTAAATATGAGGTTTATCGCTCTAAGAAGAAAAATAAGAACAGATATTGAAAATCCTATTAATGTTATGTAGGCTAGTATTTTTTCCATTATTATTATTTTACCACCAGTCCATACAATCTCCTAGTTGATAAATGGCAATCCCAGCAGTTATGCCCCATCCTGCTCCTTTTAGCATTAATTTTGCTGTCGCTTTCAGCGATGCTGCACCAACCGCACCAGACGAAACTTCTGCAATAAGAGATTTTATTGACGATATTCCAATCGCTCCCGATAGGGCACTAAGGAGGCAATCGCTAACTTTTGAAGACGCTGAACTAGTACCACCTTGTTTTGCTAGTGCTACCATACCGTTCTCACTTCCAATAAAAGCAATACCTAAAAGTAAAAGACTTTCGTAATCATCCGCTACATTATAAACAAAACTATTATCATAGTTATCTGTAATGTAACTACCTATGCGATCAGCTAGTAGCTCAAGTGATTCGCTAGAAATATTTTGATTTCCATCTTGACTTACAGTTGCTTTAAATAAATCTTCCATTGACGCAAATCCAATATTATCAGAAGTCATTGCACTTTTAGATACCGATTCGTTGTTTTGCGTTGTCGGTAATTCATTTAAGTTTACATCTTTCGAACAACTAGTTATAAAAAGTGTGGCAATCAAAGCCAACGTACTCAGTTTTGAGAATTCGATTTTTAAATTTTTCATGTTTTTTTAATTTTTAATTTGTTATTAAATATTCAAACTTTTAGGGGTTTAATTCCTTTGGTCAGTTTGCAACTGTATGGCTTTACATTATCAAACATTATTTTTTTCTTCTTTCCTAAAGGTAACTTATAATATGTTCCTTTAGCGATTACTTAAAAATTCGTTCAATAAGCTTAACGATACAATTCTAAAACTATTATTGAGATAAACAACAAAGTTCTTCATGAACGCAAGGCTTTTTTTGATAAGCGGTCATTCTCTTTCAAATTCCTGCTAACGAGAGTCTGCGCACAAACACCTAATAGACCAACTAAGATAATCAATAATGGAGATTTAGCTTGTATGTAGGCGTTTTAAAATATGAATAAAGTGAAGGGTGCTTTTTTATTTTAAAAAAGATAGGTCGATAAATAGTTTTAAAATAGCTTGTATAACGGATTATTTTGAGAACAAA